>JAEEGL010948608.1_pt1 | contig 13289 bp, 10 predicted proteins | sample 9134231 | NCBI WGS metagenome assembly JAEEGL01 (sample SAMN16246548, study PRJNA631951) | gut metagenome | biome: gut microbiome; feature: rumen; material: fiber-attached | host: Bos | place: Iran: Karaj | collected 2018-10 | reverse complement strand
GGCGGCGAGACCGGCGGCGTGGCCGGTGCCCATGGCCGGGCCGATGATGCGCATGGCGCCGTTCGCGTGGAACTCCGCCGAGCAGCAGCGGCCGGCGCACAGGAGGTTATCGACGTCTTTCGGCAGGAGGCTGCGGTAGGGGATCTCGCAGTAGTCGCGCGGGTCGCTGCGCGCCGGGCGTCCGCCCGGGACGCCGAAGGGGTGCATCGTCGCGGTGCAGTTGACGCCGTGCTCCTCATCCTCCATGACCGCCGAGCCGACCGGCTCGCGCAGGTGCATGTGGCGCTCGAACACCCAGTAGTCGCTCGTCGGGTGGTGGGCGTCGAACATCTCCGGGAAGCGGGCGATGCCGTCCTCGAACTTGACCCCGCCGCACACGTCGCCGGACTTCAGCATATACTCGCCGAAGATACGGCGGCTGTCGCGGCTGCCGGGCAGCGAGCCCATGCCGACGAGGCGCAGCTTTTCAAAGCCGGGGACGTGGTTCTTCAGGAAGGCGTGGAACTGGCGCATCAGCTGGTGCTGCTCCAGGATCTGGCGGGTAACGTCCTCCGGGTCCGTGTTGTGGCAGTAGTAGCTGTGGAACGAGAAGGTCACGAACGAGGCGTCCTCCTCGGGCGTGTTCGGGATCCGCACGCGGAAGAAATCGCCGTGGCGGTTGCAGACGTGGCGCGTCATCTCCCCGCGCGCGATCGCCTCCTCCTCGAGGACGTAGACCATCGGCAGCGGGTTCTCCTCCCCCTGCGCGATCCGCTCCTGCTTCCAGCGCTCGGCCGCGGCGCGGTAGGCGACGAGGTCCGCCCCGGCCCAGCGGGAGCCCTGCGTCGTGGACTGGTTCAGCCCGGCGAACTCCTGGCCGCCGACCTCGAAGGGCACGCCCGCAAGCGCGGCGACGTCGCCGTCCCCGGTGCCGTCGATGTAGATCTGCGCCTTGCAGCGCAGCAGACCGGCCTTCGTGTAGAAATAGACGCAGTTGATCCGCCGCGGGTCGTCTGTCTCCATCCGCACGTTGACGCAGGTGCAGTCGTAGACGATGCGGCTGCCCGCCTGGTAGAGCATGTCCTCGAGGACGATCTTGCCGTACTCCGGCTCAAAGGAGGGGTTGCGGTAGTAGTCCTTGCTCGGGTCGATCTTGCGGAGCTGTCCGATCCGGTCCAGGTTCTGCGCGAACTCGAGACAGATGCCCTCGATGCCGCCCGCGATCTGCGGGACGTAACCGTTCGTGGCGAGTCCGCCGAGGCTCGTCCCCTTCTCGAAGAGGATCGTGTGCATCCCCTTCCGCGCCGCCTCGATGGCGGCCGCGCAGCCGCCGACGCCGCCGCCGATCACCGCGACGTCGCAGTACAGTGTCTTGTAAATCTCCTGCATGCTCTCAGTTCCTCTCTTCCTTTGTTTGTCTCAGGGGGCCGAACGTCTCCGCCCAGCTGCCGACCGGGCAGTAGATCTGGCAGACGTTGCAGTAGCACTTCGGATAGTGGTCCAGGTTGCAGTTGGAGATCTCGTAGTTCCGGATGCCCTCCGCGATCTCCGCGTCCGTCGGGTCCATGCCCTTCACGAGATCGCCGCGGTCCCGGATGCCGGCGAACTCGCTGCGCATCCCGAGCGCAGCGACGGTGCAGGCGTTCACGTTGTGCTTTGCGACGGCGTACTCCCGCCCCGCGATGCGCCAGACGGTCTCCTCGCCGCTCTCCTTCGGCGGCAGCGCGCGCATCGGGCAGCGGTCGGAGCAGACGCGGCACTTCGCCGGGTCGCACAGGCGCTCGCCGTCGTCCGGCGCGTCGTAGACGAGCTCCAGGTCCGTCAGCAGACAGCCGAACTGCACGCGCGGGCCGTACTCCCGCGTGATCGGGAAGTTGTTCCAGCCGGGCTGCGCGATCCCGGCGGCGATCGCCGCGTGGGCGATGTTCATCACGAGGCCGTCCTTGTTCGGCCCGGCGAACATCGGCAGCGGCGTGTTCTTCGGCAGCGTGCCCATCTCCGGACCGCAGCCGAGCGGCTGCGTCGTGCCGCCGAAGTTGTTCTCGATATAATCCGCAAGGTAGAATGTCGAGAGCGCCATTGTCCAGTTCGGGACGAGCTCCAGCCCGTAGGTGGAGTAGATCGACTCGGCGTACTTCGCCCCGTCCTCCAGCCGCCGCATCTGCGCCTGGACGGCGCCGTTCAGCAGCCGGCGGCCGAAGACGACGACGCTGCGCGCGCACTTGAGGATATCCGTCGGGCGGTAGCCCTCCGGCTCCTTATCCAGCGCCGAAGCCGGGCAGAAGCCCACGAGATCCATGCGCTGCTCGCCCAGGAGATAGCCGCGGATCTGTTTTGTCAGGGATCCCTTTTCCATCCTGCGCCTCCCTCAGACCACGTAGCCGGCACGGCGGTCGCTGTGGATGATCGCGAAGCCGAGCTCCCGCACGGCGGTCACCGCGCCGGCGTCGTCATACGTCTTTTCCTCCGCGAGCGCCCAGACCTCGTGCGGCGTCCAGTCGGAGACGTACTTCTCCCCGCCGAGGTTTTTCACCCAGACGTCGTGCTCCAGCAGATAGTAGCCGTGGCTCCGGTAATCCGGCGGATCCTCGGGGCCGAACACCCGCGTCCGCTCGATCCGGCGGTCGATGCCGCCGACGCCCTCGAGCTCCAGCTCGAGGAACTCCGGCTGCGGGAAGCCCGGCCCGAGGCCGTGCGCCCCCTCGCGGTAAGCCTTGACCTTGTAGATGTACTGCCCGGCGTAGCGGATGGTCCCCGCCGGCAGGAAGCCCGTTGTCAGTTCGATCCGTTTCATGGCGCCGCCTCAATTCTTCGTCAGATGCCGCGCGCGGAACTGCTCGTCCCAGTCGCCGACCGGGCAGTAGACCAGGCAGCGGTCGCACCAGTAGGTCGGCAGGTGGTCAAGCGTCTGGAAGCCCGGGCGGTCGAACTGCTTCTCCAGCGCGGCGGCGAGCTCCCCGTCCGTCGGGCGGTCGCTCTCCAGGGTCACGAGCGTCCGCGGGTTGAGCTCCTTCCGGAAGCCGAAGCAGGCGGCGGAGCAGCCGTTCACGTCCAGCTTCCCGACGCGGCAGGTCCGCCCGGCGATCTCCCGCGTCTCCGCCTCGTCCGGGGAGAGCGCGTGCACCGGACACATCCTGGCACAGACGCCGCATTTCTCCGGGTCGCACAGCCGCGGCCCGGAATAAGGCGCGTCATAGCGCTCGAACTCCAGGCTCGTGAGGATCGCGCAGAGATAGACCCGCGGCCCGGCGTCCGGCGTCAGCACGCGGCGGTTCCAGCCCATCTCCCCGATCCCCGCCGCGACCGCAGCGCGGAAGATGTCGATCGGGAGGCCGGCCTTGTAGGGGTCGGCGAAAAAGGGCGCGTAGTTCCCCTCCGGCTGGACCGCCTGGAGGACGTTGTTCGTCAGCGGCATCGCAAAACAGCCGTAGGTGTTTTCGAGGTCCTGCGCGATATCGTAGGTCTCCTTCATGCACAGGTGGTTGATCGAGAGGATGGCGCTGTGCGCGTTGTAGGCGCTGGCTGCGGCGACCTTCCGCTCCTCCGCGGCGCGGAACTTTGCCTGCACGGAGCCGGAGATCAGCCGCCGGCCGAAGACGAGGATGCTCTTCGCGTTCGGCAGCAGCGTGCTCGGGCGGTGGTCCCACGGCTCCCCCTCGAGCACCGAGGAGGGGCAGACGCCCACGTAGTCCATGTCGGAACCGACCGCGATGCGGTTGCGCACCGCCTCATACTTCGTCATTTGTCCTCCTCCCCGTTGTAGGTGTCCATATCGACGTCCGGGTAGTTGTCGATGAACTGGTTGATGTTCAGCCCGGAGATCTTCGTGTCGTGGAAGCGCTCCTTCCAGTTGCCGACCGGGCAGTACTGCAGGCAGTTGCCGCACTTCCAGCTCGTCTGGTGCTGGATGAAGTGGTGGTAGACGTTCTCCTTTTTGTAGCGGAACTGCTGCGTCGGCGCGAAATCCTCGTCGAGCGGGTTCTCGATGATCGGGTCGAGGAGATTGTAGTCCCCGTTGAAGTTGAAGTCGGCATAGACGCCCTCGCAAGCGATCTTGCACTTGCTCCAGTTGATGCCGCAGTAGCGTTCCACCTGGCCCTCGCCGAAGTCCACGACGCGCTCCTGTCCCGGCTTGTAGGCGGGGATCGCGCCCGTCGGGCAGACCTTCTCGCAGACGTGGCAGTGCTCGAAATCGCACAGGCGCTTTCCGCCCATCATCGGGTCCGGTGTCAGCTTCAGCGTGGTGAGCACGGCGCCGAAGCGGTTGCGCGGGCCGAACTCCGGCGTCAGCACGATGCTGTGCCAGCCGAACTGGCCGAGCCCGGCGGCGACGGCGCAGTGGCGCATCGAGAGGATCGGCGCGCCGTGCGTCGGCCCGGCGGTCAGCGGCATGGCGATCTCGCCGGTCCGCTTCTCGATGAAGCGCGCGAGCTTGTAGTTCGCCCAGAGCAGGTTGTAGTTCGGCGAGCCGACGTAGCCGAACATCGCGTACTGCCCGTGCACGTTGAACTTCCGGTCCTCATAGGTCGTCACCGCGGCATTGATCGCGCCGTCCGGCAGCCGCGTGCAGAACGCGATCACACTCTGGCAGCCGGGCAGCACATCGCAGGGGTGCAGCCCCTTCGGCGCGGAGTTGAACCGCTCGATGCTCGCGATGCCCACCTTCTCCTGATGGCATTCCGTCAGGACGTAATCCTTGATCTGTTTTTCCAGCGTCGCAACGCCCATGGTATGCATCACCCTCCCGATAACGAGGCGTCAAATCTGTTTCATGCCCTTGCGGGACGCGCTGAGCGTGTCCGCGCTGAGGGTAAAGACCCGCGTCAGCGCCAGCCACCCGGGCTGGTAGGTGTAGTCGCTGCGGCCGGTCTGGTGGAGCATGATGTGGCGGAAGCAGCGGATCATCTCGTCGTTGTCCGCGGCGAAGCGCACGGTGCCCTCGCCCATCACGCAGCAGAACTCGCGGCTGTAGCCGTTGGCGTAGGGCGTGCGCCCGGTGACCGGGCCCTCGATGTCCATCTCGAACGCGAGGCGCGCGCCGTCAAAGAGCGCGTCGTTCTTCCGCCCGGCCATGCCGCAGTGGAGATAGAACACCGGGTACTCTCCCGTCCACTCGTAGCCAAACACCATCGGCAGGATGTACGGCATCCCCTGCGACACCATGCCGAGGCGCAGCGTCGTGCACTGCGCGATGATCGGCTCGATCTGTTCTCGTCCGCGCACTTCCAGTTCCGTCCGCCGCATCTTCCGTCTCCTCCCGCGCGCAATAGCGCCCCATGATCCTATTATAATCCGCGCGCTCGGATTTTCAATTCTTTTTTCCGTCCTGCGGCCCGCCGCGAAAAAAAGAAAAACGGATTTGGACGGTGCATTTTTCTTTTCCGTATGCTATAATGGGAGATAACCGCAGCGCCCGGGGAAAACGCGCCGGGCCGGATGCGGAAAAGCGGAGGGGGAATCATCATGACACCGGAAGCAAAAGCCAGATATGAGCAGAAGATGCGCCGCATCGGCGACGCGCTCGACCACCAGGAGCCCGACCGGGTGCCGATCCACGTGAGCGGCGAGATCTATGCGGTCATGGAGGCGGGCTACACGATCAAGGAGTGCATCTACGACAAGACGATGCGCAAGGCGAAGGAGGCCGCGGAGCGCTTCATGCTGACCTACGACGTCGATTTCGGCGTGTCGCTGTGCAACTACGCCGGCGAGGGAGAGTACATGGAGCTCGTCTCGCCGAAGTACATGGCCTGGTCCGGCCGTCCCGGCTACAAGCTGGAGGACAACTCCATCCAGCAGTTCATCGAGCACCCGACGCTCCACGACGAGGACATCGACCAGTTCTTCGATGACAACGGCACTTGGCGCCTGACGAAGTGCCAGCCGAACATGTGCGACCTCTACGAGCCGCTGCGCTCCTTCACGATCCCCTACAGTACGCGCACGCCGACCGCGCTGGCCGAGGCGTTCTCGAAGCCGGAGATCCGCGCGATGCTGGAGAAGTGCTGGAAGCTCACCGACCTCGTGAACGAGGCGCGGCGGACGCGCGCCGGGGTCATGGCGGAGCTGCGGGAGCTCGGCTTTCCCTATACGATGGGCGGCAAGGCCTGCGTCCCCTACGACGAGTGGGGCGACGAGTACCGCGGCTCGCTGGACTGCCTGACCGACCTCTATGAGAACCCGGAGGCGATCGAGCGCTTCATCGCGGCGGACCAGGAGAAGATGCTCGCCGAGATCCGCTCTTGGAACCAGGACGGCTCCCTCGACGGCAAGACCGTCATGATGACGCTCCACCGCGGCATGGACGGCTTCCTCTCCGACGAGTTTTACCGCGATATCTACTGGAAGCACCTGCAGCAGATCATTGAGGCGATCATGTCCCGGAACATGGTGCCGGACGTCTTCTGCGAGGGCAACTACGTGACGCGGCTCGACCTGCTGCGCGACATCCCGAAAGGCCGCATCATCTACACCTTCGAGTACACGCCGCTGGACCTCGCGAAGAAAAAGCTCGGCGACGTCGCGACGATCTGCGGCGGGCTCCGCAGCGCCTCGCTGATGTACGACAGCCGCCAGAAGGTCATCGACGACGTGAAAAAATGCATCGACGACGCGGGCGCAGGCGGCGGCTATATCTTCCGCACCTCCGCCGGCATCGACTTCGCGAAGAAGGAGAACGTCGAGGCCATGTTCGATACGCTGTACACCTACGGCGCGAAGGCGTCTTGCTGACCGCGCCGGAAAACTGACGACAGGGGGCGATCTCCCGTGAAGCTGAGCCTGCCCATCATCGCCGACAAGCTGAGCGAGTTCGATCCGGAAATGCATCTCACCGCCGGGGAGCGCTGTATCCGCGGCGTCCGTCCGCTGCTGCCGGAGACCGCCGTTCGCCCGGACATGCTCTACGTCGCCGCCGTCCCGGGCGGCGCCGCGTGCACCTGCGGGGAGGAGCGGATGACGCTGCGCACGGACGACACCGCGCGCGTGATCTCCGCGATCCTGGACGTGTTCGAGGACCTGCAGGAGTGGCAGCGCGCGCTGGACGCGGCGGCGGAGCAGGGCAGCACCGTCCAGCGCTTCCTGGACCTCAGCAGCGACGTCCTGCCCTTCCCCACCGTGATCACGGACCCCTTCGGGAACGTGGTCGGCCGCTCCGGGGCGTTCGCGGCGCAGAACGTGGACCGTTTCTGGCAGGGCGCGGTGCGGGACCGGCACGCCGCCAGCCCCGTGTTCTCCGCGGCGCTTCGCGGCGAGGACGGCGAGCCGGCGGAGGAGTGGAGCGCGACGCCGAAGATCTACGTCACGGACGAGAACCGCATCATCGGCGCGCACCTTTGCCTGAACGGCGAGATGGTCGGCTACATGGTCATGGTGGAATACGGGCGGCGGCTCACGCAGGGGACCTGCCAGCTTGCGGAGACGCTCTGCGCCGCCATCGCCCGGGCGCTGGACGTCCAGGGCGAGAACGCGGAGCTTTGCACCGCGATGACGATGGCGGAAAACTTCTTCCGCGGCAGGCCGGTCGATCTGCAGCTGCTCTGGGAGCGGGTCACGCGCGCCGCGCGGCGGGACGAGGAGGATCTGGAGCTCGTGCTCTTCCACAGCCTGCTCCACACCCACCTCAGCTTCCTCAACAGCTTCGCCTACCGGCTGGCCGGCGGGCCGGAGCCCTGCTTCAGCCTCGTGTTCCGCAGCAGCGTGGCCGCCGTCATCTGCGTCGACCGGGAGGAGGCGTTCCTCGCCTCGGTGCGCGACACGATGCCGGACGACCAGCTGATCTGCGGCGTCTCGCTGCAGTTCTCGACCGTGGACGCCATGCAGAAGGCGATGGGCCAGGCGGCGCTCGCGCTGCGCTCCGGGCCGCAGACGGCCGGCACGGTGAGCCGCTGCGTGGATTACGCCTACACCTATCTCGTGGACAAGCTCGCCGGCGACAGCGCCATCGGCACGGAGCTCCTGCACCCCGGTCTCGCCCGGCTGAAGAAATACGACGAGAAGCACGGCACGCAGTTTTACGAGACGCTCTACGCCTATCTCTCGAACGAGCGCAACGTGGTCGCCACGGCGCGCAGCCTCTTCATCCACCGCAACTCGATGATCTACCGCCTCCAGCGGATCCGTGAGCTGCTCCAGACGGACCTGGACGATCCGCGGATGCGCTCCTACCTGCTGCTCTCCTATCACATCGAGAACTCCCGCGGCAACCCGACGGCGTCGCTTCTCGCGGACGGCGCGGAGACGCGCGCGCCCGGGGAATAGGCGCGCGCCTCCCCCGCCCCGCACAAGACCTCCCCCTTCCGGAACCGTCCGGCAGGGGGAGGTCTTTCTGCGCCGGGGGGGGAGAGAAAGGGGAAAACCCGGCAGGCGCTGCGCAGCATCCGCCTGCCGGGGAAAGGAGAAAGAGATTATCGGGACATACCGGGCATGAGCATCCGGCTGGAGGCCATCTTCTTGCGGCCCTTCCGGCGGGTCAGCCCGTCGATCGTCAGCGCGAGGACCAGGAGCATGCCGTTGACCAGCGTCGTCACCCAGGTCGGGAGGTTCATCGCCTGGAGCGCGTAGCCCAGCAGGGAGATGAGCACGACGCCGCAGAACGCGCCGCCCAGGGAGCCGGAGCCGCCCATGAAGGAGATGCCGCCCAGGATGGCAGCCGTCAGGCTGGTCATCTCCGGCGCGAGCGTCGTCAGGCCGCTGGGGTTGTACATGCGCTGCTGCGACGACCAGATCAGGCCGCCGATGGCGGCGAGGACGCCGTTGTTGATGTAGAGGATGCACTTGATCTTCGCGGGGTTGATGCCGGCGAGGCGCGCCGCCTCCGGGTTGCCGCCCACCATGGCGACGCTGCGTCCGAACTTGGTGTATTTCAGTACCAGGCTGTAGATGACAACGAGCATGATGACGAAGATCAGCAGCACCGGGATCGGCGTATTGCCGATGCGCGCGGTGGTGAGCTTCAGGAAGCCGGGGTCGTTGATCGCGACGTAGTTGCCCTTCGTGGCCCATTTTGCGATGCCGCCCCAGACGTTGGACATGCCGATCGTCGCGATGAAGGGCATCAGCTTCAGGCCGTGGGCCAGGTAGGCGTTGACGCCGCCGGCGAACGCGCCGAAGAGGATCGCGGCGAGGGCCGCGACGCCCCACGGCATGTTGGGATTGGACTGCAGCACCCGCAGGAACACCAGGGTGGCCACCGTGGAGTGGGCGCTGGCGGCGAAGTCGAAGCCGCCGCCCATCAGCAGCATGGGCACGCCGATGCCGAAGATGCAGGCAAAGCAGAGGTTGTTCATGATCTGCTGCGCGTTGCCGCGGTTGAACGCCTTCGGCATCACGATCGCGGTGATGATCAGCGTGACGACGATCAGCGTCAGGAGCAGAGGCACGCGCCCGGCAAAGAACTTTGTCAGAAACTTCGATTTTTTCATAACGCGGCCTCCTTCAGTCTTCCTTCATGGCCAACGCCAGGACCTTCTCTTCCGTGGCCTCCTCGCGCATCAGGGAGCCGGTGATCCGGCCGTTGCGGAGGACGTAGATCTTGTCGGTGACGTTGATGACCTCGGGCAGCTCCGAGGAGATGAAGATCACCGCGATGCCCTGCTTGGCAAAGTCGCAGACCATCTGGTAGATCTCCGCCTTGGTGCCGACGTCGATGCCCTTGGTGGGCTCGTCGAGGATGAGGACCTTGGTCTCCATCAGATTGCTGGTCCAGCGGCCGAGGATGACCTTCTGCTGGTTGCCGCCGGACAGCTCGACGACCTGTTTGTCCAGGGTCGGCGTCTTGATGTCGTACCGGTGCACGGCGTCGGTGGTGAGGGCGTCCTCCTTTTTCGGGTCGAGGATGACGCCCCACTTCCGGAGCTTCGCCAGGACCGGCAGGCAGACGTTGTTCGTGATGGAGTGCCAGAGCACGAGGCCCTGGTCCTTGCGGTCCTCCGGGCACAGGGCGATGCCGGCGCGGATGCCGTCGCGCGCGGAGCGCAGCTTCAGCGGCTTCCCCTCGAGGCGGATCTCGCCGGAGGTGATCTCGTCGGCGCCGAAGATGGCGCGGGCGACCTCCGTGCGGCCCGCGCCGACGAGGCCGGCCAGGCCGATGACCTCTCCCGCGCGGAGCTGGAGGCTGATGCCGTGGACGGCGTCCGTCTCGACGTTGTCCAGCTCGAGCAGGACGTCGCCGTACTTGTCGTTGCGGCTGAGGTTCTTGTAGGTGTCGCCCACGTCGCGTCCGACCATGGCGGAGATCAGCGTGTCCTCGTTCGTCCCGGCGGTCTCGAAGCGGGTGACGTAGCGGCCGTCCTTCAGGACGACGATCTCGTCCGTGATCTGGAAGATCTCCTTCATGCGGTGGGAGACGTACATGACGATCTTGCCGCTCTGCTTGAGCTCCTCGATCAGCCGGAAGAGGATGTCGATCTCCGTGTCGGTCAGGGGCGCGGTGGGCTCGTCGAAGGCGATGACCTTCGCGTCGCGCCGGTAGGCCTTCATGATCTCCACCATCTGCTGGTGGGCGACGGAGAGGGAGATGACCGGCTGTGTCGGCGTGATGGGGATGCCGAACTTGTCGATGAGCTTCTGTGTCTCGGTCTTCAGCGTGGCGTAGTCCACGATGCCGCCCTTTGTGGGCACCTCGTCCATGAAGATGTTCTCCATGACGCTCATGCCCGGGATGAGCTGGCGCTCCTGGTAGATGATGCTGATGCCCTGCTGGATCGCAGCGTGCGGGGATGCGAGGTGCAGCTCCTCCCCGTCGTAGAGGATCGTGCCGGCGCTGGGCTTCTGGTCGCCGCTCATGATCTTCAGCAGCGTGCTCTTGCCCGCGCCGTTCTCCCCGAGCAGCGCAAGGACCTTGCCGCTCTCCACCGTGAAGCTGACGTCCTGCAGCGCCTTGACGCCGGGGTAGGTCTTGCTGATCCCGCGGAATTCCAGCGTATGGCGCCCGCCGACCGGGGCGGACGCGTTCTTTTCCTGCTGCATGCTTGCCGCCTCCTTCCGCTCAGATGCCGATGCGCTTCTGCTGGCGTCTGCGGCTGAGTACGTCGAGCGTGAGCGCGATGATCAGCAGAACGCCGGAGAGCACGCTCGTCAGATAGGTGCTTCCGCCGGAGATCAGCATGCCCTTGTTGAAGGTCTTCAGCACCAGCAGGCCGATGAGCGTGCCGCCCATGCCGCCGGAGCCGCCCATAAAGGAGATGCCGCCCAGGACGGCCGCGGTCAGTCCGGTGAACTGGTCGCCGCTCAGTGCGGTCAGGCTGCCCTGCATGGAGCGCGTCGCGTAGATGATGCCGCTGAGCGCGCCAAGCACGGAGCAGTTGATGTAGAGCAGGTAGGAGATCTTCCGCCCGTTGACGCCGCAGAGCCGCGCGCACACGGGGTTGCCGCCCAGCATATAGATCTCCCGGCCGAACTTGGTGCACTTGAGCATGATGCCGTAGAGCAGGAACGCGAGCAGCACCACGACGACCATGCCCGGGATGACGCCCCCGATCTCAAAGTTCAGGATGCGGTCGAGCGTCGGGCACTGGAAGTTGATGTTCGCGATCATGCCGCCGTCGGAATTCGTGGAGAAGACGATCATCAGCGCGCGGATGATGCTCATCATCGCCAGCGTTGCGATGAAGGGCTGCATGCCAAGCTCGTTGATGAAAACGGCGTTGAGGAACCCCACGATGGCGCCGAAGACCAGCGCGATGAGCACCGCGAGGAACCAGGGGATGTGCCACCACGAGATGCCCACGGCGAGGATGACGCCGCTCATGGCGCCGACGGCGGAGACGGAGATGTCGATGCCGCCGGAGAGGATCAGGCAGCCCGCGCCGATCGCGAGGAAGCCCGGAACAGCGAGGTCCTGCATGATGCTGATCAGGGTGCGCGTCTTGAAGAAGACGGCGCTGTTCAGCTTCGCGGTGAAGGAGAACACCACGACCAGCAGGATCAGCATGATGAGCAGCGTGAAGGCCTGCGAGCGCAGGACCTTTTTCAGCGGGGAAGTTCTCGACAGGTTGTCGTTCATGACAACTTTCCCTCCTATTTGTGTAAGAAAAACGTTTGCCCTGTTTGTCGGATTTCAAAAGAACGGCCGGGTCAGAGACCCGACCGTTCCCTGAACTGCGATCGTCCGGACGCGCGCCGGGGCGCGCGCAGGTCATCTCAGATCATTTATAGGATGCAGGGACCTCGCTGCGGGAGGGATAGAGGTTGATGTCGGTGACGGGCGTGTAGTTCCAGACGCCGGGGTCGTCCGGGCCGTAGGTGTACAGGTCGGTCCACTCCAGATACTCCTGATAGGTCTCCTTCTCCAGGAAGTTCAGCGGCATCATGACGAAGGCGTAGCTGTGGCCGTCGCCGCCGTGGTCATGCGCGTTGACCCACTCGGGGTAGATGGTGTCGGGCGTGGCAAGGCCGGACATGTAGGCCCACAGCTGGCTGACGACCATCTCGCCGGCCAGGCCCTGCGGGGCGTAGAGTGCGTAGCGCCAGGAGTCGTCGACGCCCTGATCCCACGCACCGGGCAGCATGGAGCCGCCGTGGCAGGCCGTGCAGACCTTGTCGGTCATGCCCATCAGCGCGGCCGCGTTGGCAGCGCCCTGGGAGTACAGGTCGGCGGGCGTGGCGACCAGCCAGACCTCGATGTCGCCCGGGTTGGAGAGCTGCTGCGTGGTCAGGTTCTGCGCGGCGGTCTGGTCCGGGTTGGTCGCGGTGGCGATGTCGCCGATGAAGAGGTTCTTCGGGTTCACGGCGGGATCGGGGCTGGACTCGCCGAACTCCGGATGGAGCTCCGCCCAGTGGTCCTCCATGCCCTGAACGCGCTGGTGGATCTCCATGTTCCAGGAGAAGTCAAGGCAGAGCAGGCCGACCTTCTCCCAGGGGACGTCGGGCCAGGTGTCTTCCTTCCACTGCACGAGGCGGTCGACGATCTTCACGCCGACGTCGTAGTTGTCAAAGCCGATCGCCGGATGGAGCATCGTGCCGGTGTCGTCGCGCGGGACGGACAGGCCGCAGACCCACTGCACGCCGGCCTTGTTCAGGATGTCCGCCGCGCGGGGGATGTTGTTGCTGGCCTCAAGGATCAGGCCATCGTAGCCCTGGTCGATGTAGGTCTCCAGACCGCTGAGGAACTCCTCGGCGCTGTACTGCGTGGGCGCCCAGATGTGCGTGTACTCGATGTTCATGCGCTCGCACCAGTGGGCGTAGGCGACGTCATAGACGTCCCAGGTCTCGCCGGCGGTCATGCTCAGGAAGCCGACCTTGTAGCGCGGGAACTGCGTGTAGTCGAAATCCGGGTCGTAGAAGCCGAGCTCCTCCGGCGCGGTCTTCGC
>JAEEGL010824183.1_pt1 | contig 13289 bp, 9 predicted proteins | sample 9134231 | NCBI WGS metagenome assembly JAEEGL01 (sample SAMN16246548, study PRJNA631951) | gut metagenome | biome: gut microbiome; feature: rumen; material: fiber-attached | host: Bos | place: Iran: Karaj | collected 2018-10 | reverse complement strand
TTCTGCGAGAATGCCTACCGTCATCACGGGACGCCTGCCAGCTTCAAGATCAACCCGCTTCTCGATCCCTCTTTCGAGCAGTATCTGGTGGAACGCGGATATGAGAAGCAGCATGTGACGGACGTCATGACGGCGGAACTTGGCAGTGTGAAGCTGATGAGCCCTGCTGTAGAAGAGTTTGAATTCGGCAACCATCTGGGACTGCCCTCGAGCGTCCGCTATTCGGATGACCTGGTGGTGCTGGTCCGGCCGCTGATCACGGACGAGTGGATCGCCGGGGTACTGCATCTCAACGGGACCTGCGACCCGATCCAGCGACGTATCGTTCCAGCCATGTATAAGGCGATCCCCAAGAAGACCATCGTCTGCTCCGTCGAGGTGGACGGGCGCATGGTGGCTTCGGGTCTCGGGATCTGCGACCGTGAGTTCATCGGTGTTTACGCGATCTATGTATCCCCTGCCTGTCGGCGCCGGCATTACGCCCGCGCCATCTGCAGCACCCTGCTGCTGGAAGGAAGCCATCAGGGCGCGTCCAGGGCTTATCTGCAGGTCGTGAGCGGCAACCGGCCGGCGCACGATCTGTACGAGGATCTCGGATTTAAGGACTTCTACACGTACTGGTTCCGGAGCCGGGAAGTCTGAATACGGTTTTATATCAATGAAAAGAAGATCTGCATCTTATACCTTTATGAAGAGGTACAGGATGCAGATCTTTCAGTTTCGGGTTAAAGGACAGTTTCCGGACAAAATCGCGGCAGAACTGTCCGCGTTTACAGTTCGGCACGGTGATCCAGAAGGTTCCATATCACGAAGGCATTGCCCGCGCCTTCCGCGTTTGCGTTTTCCAGCAGGATGCCGGTGGGGCGTGCAGGAGCGATCCGCTCCAGTTCGCTGATCAGCCTTTCTGAGACAGCCGGGTCCCGCTGCCCGCTTTCCACAGCGGCGAGCCAGGCCTCACAGGCGCTCAGCAGTGCTTCGTTCGGCATGTCGGAAGGGGAGCCGCAGAAAAAGAAGGAATCCTGCTTGTATTTTTCTGTTTTTGCAAGGGTGCGGACCCTGGAGATCAGCTGCTCATTCATGATGTATACTCCTTGATCAAAATGACATCAATCAATCATTCACTCATTCATTCGACGGACGATCGTTTCCTCTGCAAACGCATTGTAATCATTTCGCGGGACGGCTGTCAACCCGGGAGGGGTTCCGATCAGGAATACTACGTACATGTTTTTGAATAAATCCTTTCCTTATAGGCATCCGGAGCCTTTTCATCAGGATAGGCGTCCGGAGTCTTCTCATCAGGATAGCCTTCCGGAGCCTTTTCATCCGGCCTCCTGTGACAATAAGAAAACTCCGGCAGGACGTTTGCCTGCCGGAGAAGGGAGAATGCAATTTATACGGCTGTGTGTACGGGTGAAATGTCGGTTCAGTCCATCTTAGGAAGAAGCTGGAAGCTCTTTTCGAGTTCTTCGTCGGTGGGAACATAGTTCTCCATCTTCCCGTCGTGGAATTTCTCGTATGCGACCATATCGAAGTAACCGGTGCCGGTCAGGCCGAAGACGATGGTCTTCTCTTCGCCGGTCTCCTTGCACTTCAGGGCCTCATCGATGGCGACCTTGATCGCATGGGAGCTTTCCGGAGCGGGCAGGATGCCTTCGACGCGGGCAAATGTCTCTGCCGCTTCGAAAACGTCGGTCTGCTTCACGGCAACTGCCTCCATCAGGCCGTCCGCATAGAGCTGGGACAGGACGGGGCTCATGCCGTGGTAACGGAGTCCGCCGGCGTGGTTGGGTGCCGGGATGAAGTTGCTGCCGAGCGTATACATCTTGGCGAGCGGGCAGACCATGCCGGTATCGCAGAAGTCATAAGCATAGCGGCCTCTGGTGAAGCTCGGGCAGGATCTGGGCTCGACAGCGATGATGCGGTAATCCGCTTCGCCGCGCAGCTTCTCACCCATGAACGGGGAGATCAGGCCGCCAAGGTTGGAACCGCCGCCGGCGCAGCCGATGATCATATCGGCCTTGATGCCATACTTATCAAGAGCGGCTTTGGTCTCCAGGCCGATGATGCTCTGATGCAGCAGGACCTGGTTCAGGACGCTGCCGAGCACATAACGGTAGCCTTCGGTGGAGGTGGCGACTTCCACTGCCTCGGAGATCGCGCAACCGAGGGAACCGGTGGTGCCGGGATGCTCCGCGAGGATCTTGCGGCCGACTGCTGTTTCCATGGACGGAGACGGCGTGACAGACGCGCCGTAGGTGCGCATGACTTCACGGCGGAAAGGCTTCTGCTCATAGGAGACCTTGACCATGTAGACCTTGCAGTCCAGGCCCAGGTACGCGCATGCCATGGAAAGTGCGGTGCCCCACTGGCCGGCGCCGGTCTCGGTGGTGACGCCTTTGAGGCCCTGCTTCTTTGCGTAGTATGCCTGCGCGATCGCAGAATTCAGCTTGTGGGATCCGCTGGTGTTGTTTCCCTCGAACTTGTAGTAGATCTTTGCCGGGGTGTCGAGCTTTTCCTCAAGGCAGTACGCGCGGACCAGCGGCGACGGACGGTACATCTTGTAGAAATTCAGGATATCGTCCGGGATCGGGATGTAGGGCGTGTCGTTGTCCAGTTCCTGCTTGATCAGCTCATCGCAGAAAACGCCTGCCAGTTCCTCTGCCTTCATGGGTTCGTGGGTGCCCGGGTTGAGAAGGGGCGCCGGCTTGTTCTTCATGTCGGAACGGACATTGTACCATGCTTTCGGCATCTCGGATTCTTCAAGGTAGATTTTATATGGGATCTTATCGATATTTTTGCTCATGATGTATTCCTTTCTGTGTACGGCTGCCTTCCCGGGCAGTCCGCATGATATAAATGCAAGTGATCGCGGTGCTGCTTTGTGTGAAAGATCATTCAGGCGCGCGTGCGCCAGTAACGGGAAATGATAAACATGGAATACCTCACTTTCCGGGGCGGTTTTCGCTCGCTTCACCGGATCTCATCGAATAAAAAAATCCCAGCAAAGCTCAACACTTTGCTGGGACAGGATAAACAAAAACTCCTGCGGTGCCACCCGGCTTGGCGTACCATTATAATACGCCCTCTCATAGCATACCATCATATGCCGGCCTTTGATCACGGAGGGCCTGCTCCGTCTCCCATACTCTGCCTGAAGCATTTCTGTTCGCCCTCGGAAGTCCATTCGGTGGAATATCTCACGCTGCGATCTCACCGCCCGCAGCTCTCTCATGTGACAGGGAAGCCACCTACTTACTCTTCCTCAACGGTTTTCCGTAGTATAATCCCGCAAAATACATTTGTCAAGAAAAACTTTTGATTGATTATCAGAAAAACTTATATAACATGACGTGATGAGCCCTGACGCGCAAAGGATGGCAGATCATATCTTTTTTCCGGACATGCCCCGGAAGTGCCCGAATCTGATTGGAGAACCGGGGAAAACCTGTTAAAATGACATTGCATATCTGCGGAGCAGGAAACATAGTATGGCTAAATTCATCGACAACCTGGGAACGGATCTGTCGCAGGAGGACTGCGGCGGACTTACCATGTCCAAAGCACAACTGGAGAAGGCGGACAAGCTGGCGCGGGAGATCCTGCAGCTGGCACGCAGCACCCTGCTCGTGAATCTGCGTTTTCTGGACGCGGCACTGAGCCAGTTCCGCCAGGAGCCGTACGACGGGACCTATGCCACGGACGGGCAGCGCCTTTTATACAGCGCGGAGCATGTCCTGTACAGCTACCGCGACGAGCAGCAGGCGCCGGTGCGGGATTACCTGCATGTCGTCCTTCACTGTGTGTTCCGTCACATGTATGTGCACAATGAGGTCAATAAGGACTGCTGGGATCTGGCCTGCGATATGGCGGTCGAGAGTACCATCAACGACCTGGGCCTTGCCGGCACAGATGTGCGCAAGACTGCCCGGCAGCAACTGGTCCTGGACGGGATCCGGGCACAGACGGGTTCGCTGACGGCAGAGCGCATCTACCGGTATTACGCGGCGAAGGAACTGCCGCCCTATGCGATGCAGGAGATCCGGGACCTGTTCTTTGCGGATGACCATTTCCTCTGGTACTATAACGAGGATCCCAAAAAGGTCTCCGACGAGCAGGATGAGGATGAGGACAACAAATCGCAGAAGCGGAAGAACAGTGATCCCGCGATGCGGCAGAATGCCGGGGAGGACCGGCAGGCGGAGCGGAGCGCGCAGGAACAGGTCTGGAAGCGGATCTCCGAACGGATGCAGACCGATCTCGAGACCTTTTTCAGGCAGCAGGGGGATAAGGCGGGCGGCCTGATCCAGAACCTCTACAACGTCAATCGCGAGCGTTATGACTACACACGATTCCTCAAAAAGTTTGCGGTCATGGGCGAAATTATGAAGATAAATGACGATGAATTCGACTATATCTTCTATACATACGGACTTCGGCTGTATCAAAACCTGCCGCTCGTGGAGCCGCTCGAGTATAAGGAAGTGCGGCGAATCAAGGATTTCGTGATCGCCATCGACACCTCGGCCTCGGTCTCGGGCGCCCTGGTGCAGGCTTTCGTGCAGAAGACCTACAACATTCTCAAGAGTACCGAGAGCTATTTCCGTAAGATCAACCTGCACATCATCCAGTGTGACGCGGATATTCAGGAGGATACCAGGATCACCAGCCAGGAGGAGTTCGACCGGTATATGGAGACCATGGAGATCCGGGGCCTCGGCGGGACGGACTACCGGCCGGTCTTCCAGTATGTGGACCGCCTGGTACAGGCAAAGGAGTTTGAAAACCTTAAGGGGCTGATCTATTTCACGGACGGGCACGGGACATTTCCCGCCAGAAAGCCCGACTACAGCACGGCGTTCGTCTTTGTGGAGGATGAGGACAACAGCCCGTCAGTGCCGCCCTGGGCGATCCGCCTGGTACTGACGAAGGAAGAACTGGAAGACACCGTCAGCGCGGCTGACTGAGATCATACATTACAGACAGGAACAGAGCATGAATATCAAAAAGGCAAAAGAACAGATCGAAAACGCCATGCGGGCGTATTTTTCCAAGAATGAATTCGGCGAGTACAAGATCCCGATCGCGCGGCAGCGTCCCATTTTCCTCATGGGCCCTCCCGGCATCGGCAAGACCGCGATCATGGAGCAGATCGCCGCGGAGCTCGGTGTGGGCCTGATCTCGTATTCCATGACCCACCATACCCGCCAGTCGGCCCTGGGCCTTCCCTTCATCGAGAAGAAGAACTACGGCGGCAGGGAGTATCATGTTTCCGAGTACACCATGAGCGAGATCATCGCGTCCGTCTATGACATGATGGAAGAGACCGGCATCCGGGAAGGCATCCTTTTCCTCGACGAGATCAACTGCGTCTCCGAGACCCTGGAGCCTTCCATGCTGCAGTTCCTGCAGTACAAGATCTTCGGACGGCACCGCGTGCCCGACGGATGGATCGTTGTGACCGCCGGCAACCCGCCCGAGTACAACAACTCGGTGCATGAGTTCGATATCGTTACCTGGGACCGCCTGAAGCGCATCGATGTGGATCCGGACTATGACGCCTGGAAGGAATACGCCTACCGGGCAGGGACCCATGCGGCGGTCCTGACCTATCTCGATATCAAGAAGTCCGATTTTTACAAGATCGAGACGACTGTGGACGGCAAGACCTTCGTGACGGCCCGCGGCTGGTCCGACTTGAGCGATATGATCCGCCTCTACGAGGAGCACGACCTTCCCGTGGATGAGGACCTGGTGGTGCAGTATCTGCAGGATCGGAAGATCGCCAAGGAATTCGCGGTCTACTACGACCTGTTCCGCAAGTACCGCTCCGACTACCAGGTCAGCCGTATCCTGGAAGGCCAGGATGTGCGGCTGATCCGCGAGCGCGCGTCTTCCGCGGGCTTTGACGAGCGGCTTTCCCTGCTCGGCCTGATGCTGGATGCCATCGGCGAGGACCTGAAGGCAGTCTGCAACACAGAGCTGGCGCTGACAGAGCTGATGAAGTCCCTGCGCAACGCCAAGACTGCCCTGACCGGAGAGAATACAGAAGCCACGGAGAATGCCGACGAGAGCGGTCATGCGTATGCCCGCAGGATCCTGGAGGAGGAAGCAGCCGCAAAGATGGAGGAGCTCCATATCGGACGGCGTGCCGGCTCGATCTCTCTTGACCAGCAGTATGCGCTCAATGCTTCCGCCGCCGCGCTTCGGGAAGAGTCGGAGATGATGCTGCGCGAACGGCCTGCGGACGATGCCGCAGCCTTTGCCCTTTTGAAGAAGGATTTTGACCGCCGGACGACGGAACTGAAAGAGAAGGCACGCGAAGCAGGACGTCGGCTTTCCAATGTTTTCCGCTTCTGCGAGGAGGTCTTTGACGAAGGACAGGAGATACTGATCCTGGTCACGGAGCTGACGATCAACGAGTACAGCGCCCGCTTCATCAGCCGCTACGGCTGCCAGGAGTATTTCGCGCACAACAAGGAACTGCTGTTCTACGAGCGCCAGAAAGAGATCATCCGCGAGATGGAGACACTGGAACTCGACGGCAATCTGTAAAATGTTGCAATAAAAGGCGTCTGCAACTCCTTCTGCGGTTCCCCTCCCGCTCCGGATTTCACATACCGGGATCCAAGGAAGTGAAATCCGTCGCTGCGGGCCGACGACGTCCGCAGAAGGAGTTGTAAACGCCTTATAATAACCCCTGTTTCAGGAGTCTGCCCTTGTTTGAGATAAAAGACCATGTCCTAATCAAATATCATGCGCCGATCACCGAAGAAGAGCGCGAGGAGCTGCGAAGGGCCGAGGAGGAGGCCGAGGCGAAGAAGCACGTGAAGCATACGGCGGCTTCCGCCTGGGACCTCGGTACGGAGTCGGGCCCGACTGCCTGGGGCATGCGCAAACGTGACGCCGAGGAGAAGATCGACCCGGACAGCATTCTTGTGGAGGACGGCGACCCCGAGGGTCGTATCGTCGTGCTGCCGGAAGACATCACCGCCATCGCGGACAGCGCGTTCTTCGAATGCCGGAAGATCGAACAGCTGACGCTCCCGGAGGGGCTCAGGACGATCGGGGCGGATGCGTTCCATGGCTGCCTGAGCCTTGAACGCGCCGTGATCCCGGAAAGCGTAGAGTCCATAGGGGAGAGCGCGTTCCAGTGGTGCAGCCGGCTGGAGGAAGCCGTGCTTCCGCAGGGACTCACAGAGATCGCCGCAGACCTTTTCCACGGATGCAAAAAGATCCGTTCGATCCGGCTGCCGGAATCGGTCAGAAGGATCGGCGCTGGTGCATTTCACTGGTGCGGAGGCCTGAAAGAAATAAACCTTCCGGAGGGCATCGACGAACTGGAAGAAAGTGTATTCCACTGGTGCAGCGAACTGGAAGAGATCCGTATCCCGGAAAGCGTCAGGACCATTGGCGTGAGCACATTTTCAAACTGCCGGAAGCTTAAGGATATCCGGATCCCGGAAAGTGTGGAGCGGGTCGATTTCAGCGCGTTTTATAACTGCACGGGGCTGACGGAGCTGGACCTTCCGGATACCGTAAAGGAAGTCGGGATCAATGCCTTTTCCGGCTGCCGCAATGTCCGGAGCATCCGGTTTCCCGCTCATATCCGAAAATTCTCGGAATGGTCCTTTTCCGACTGCCGGAGCCTGGAAGCGGTACATCTGCCGGCAGAGCTTGAGGAGATCACGAGCCGTGCGTTTTACGGATGTTCGGCGATCACGGACCTCGTTATTCCCGAGGGCGTGCGCCTTGTAGGGGACTGGACCTTTTATAACTGTGAGAACCTGATCACGGTGACGCTTCCGGAGTCGGTCACAAGCATCGGCGAGCGCGCGTTTTCCGGCTGCCGGAGGCTTAGGGAGATCACGCTGCCGGCTGCGCTGGAGAGCCTTGGATCCAATGCGTTCCGGGACTGTGCCGCTCTCAGGACCGTTTATCTTCCGGATCATCTCAGGGAGATCGGGATCGGCGCTGTGAGCCGTGACCGCGCCCTTATATTCAACAGGAACGGTCAGAAACTGAAGCTCATCCTGCAGGGAGAGTGGGGCGACGAGGAAGAAGAGCAGCGGCTGGCGGAATTCCTTCTGGGAGAAGGCAGGGACACGCCCGCGCAGTTTGCGCTGCTGCAGCATCCGGCCTACAAGATCCCCATCGCCATCAACTACCGCCGGACAGATGCCGCCTACGACGCCTGGCTTTCCGCCAATGCGGTAGAACTGGTGCAGTACCTTACGGAGCAGAATGATGTGGATACCGTGATGGAACTGATCCGGCTCGGATACGTCCATGCCGGCAACATTGACCCGATGATCGCCTATGCCATCGAAAGGAAAAAGCTCAGCGTGGAGGCCGAGCTGATCAACTGCAAGAACCGCCTGGCCGGCCAGACGGATGCTTCAGACATCGTGGATGCGCTTTTTTCGCTGTAGCTTCATTGGGTATTTCGAGGGCGGACGCAGCATACCGATGCGGCGCCCCCTGTACAGCGTCTCTATGTGGTATCTCTATTCGGTGTCTCCATGCGACGTCCCTGTGCAGCGTCTCTATACAGTATCCCTATGCGGCATCTCTATGCGGTGTTTCTATGTGGTGTCCCGCAGAGACATTTTTGGAAAAAACGCTTGCTACCGCCGGAAAGCTGTAGTACAATAGACTCCGCACTAATGGGTCCATAGCTCAGCTGGGATGAGCGCTCGCTTCACGTGCGAGAGGTCGTGGGTTCGAGCCCCTCTGGGCCTATGAAAGAAAGAAGCCTTATGTTTAGCCAAAGCGGCTGTACATAAGGCTTTTTTGTTGACGGAGATAATTGAGGATGTAGAGTAAACGATGACAAAGAGGCTTTGAAGCTAAAAACCATAAAAATGCTACGTAAATGACTAAAAAGACTGTGATCCGTAGCAGATTTTTCTAATTATGTAAACTTATTGCTACGCATTTTCTTTTTTCCGCATTTTCTGTAGCATAGAGATCCTGCACCTGGATCCGTTTTCGGTTTTTTTGCTACGTTTTCAGCATTTTTCTGCTAATTTGTAGCATTTTTAGGCATCGAACCCTTTCACTGTCTCAGACAGGCGGATACTGAACCACACCTTTATGAGTACACTTTATAACTTTCCTGAAATTGAGACGATTCGCAAAATACGATCTAAACTAAAGAAACAGACCCAGGCACACATTCCCGGCGGAATTGCCGCAGCGCAGGCACATCATTATAAAATATGTCATGACAAAATTCATAAACTGATTGCCCTGTCCAAAAAGCAATGCTATACTGAAAATACAGGATTTTCACCGCTCTTTATATCGCGTTTTTTATAATCAGGATTTCAGGAGGTATTACCATGTATGAGTCGGATAAACAGGAACTGATAGAAGCCGGACGTGAGATCAAGAAGATCGGCCTGGTACAGCTCACGGGAGGAAATCTTTCTGTCCGGAAGGAAAACGGGGATATCGTTGTGACGCCTTCCGGTATGGCTTATGAGCCGATGGTCCCGGATGATGTCCTTGTTCTCAACAAGGACGGAGTGGTGATTGAAGGCACGCTGCGTCCTTCGGTGGATACACCGGCTCTGAAGTATATTTATGATCACTGCCCGGAGATCAATGCCCTGATCCATACCCATCAGCCCTATGCCACAGCGGTAGGCCTGATCGGTGACGAACTTCCGGCATGCACGACTTTCCTCTGCAATGTATGTCTCGGCTCTGTTCCGGTCGCTCCGTATTCTGCGGCAGCATCGGAGTCCATGGGCGAAACGGTGGTCAAATACATCGGCAACAAGCGGGCGGTCATCATGGCACACCACGGTGTCATGGCAGCAGGTCCCACCCTGCATGACGCGCTGGCTGCATGCGTTTACCTGGAGGATTCCGCAAAATGCTACCTTGCCGCGCTTGCTGCTTCGAAGGACGGCAGGATCAAGCTGATGACAGCCGAACAGGAAGCGGAAGCGGTGGAGACACACAAGACATACGGCCAGCAGAAAAAATGATCTGCCCCCTCAATAATGATCAGAGGAGGAACAAGATCATGAAAAATCTGCTTGGGATCTATGAAAAAGCGATCAGCAACCATCTTTCATGGGACGAAAAGTTTGCGCTTGCGGAAGCCTCGGGTTTTGCGTGCATCGAACTGAGCGTCGACGCCACAAAGGAACGCCTCGGACGCCTGTATGACCCGTCTTTTGCCGGGACACTGAAGGAAGCGCTGTGCAGGACGCCGATCCGGATCCTTACGATGGCGCTCACCGCGAACCGGGGATTTCCCCTTGGCAGCGAAGATACGGATATCAGGAAGAAAGCCAAAGAGATCATCCGCCGGGCGATACCGCTGGCTGAGGAGCTCGGGATCGGCGTCGTACACATCGCCGGTTATGATGAGCTGGGCGATAAATGCAGCGACGAGACAAAGAAGCTCTTTCGCGATTCTGTCGAAGAGGCCGTACGGTTTGCGGAGGATTTTGCGCCAATGCTTGCCATTGAGACCATGGACGCGGAGTTCATGGGATCCTGCACCAACATCCGCCGCCTCTGCGAGGAGATCGGGTCTGAAAAGCTCCGGATCTATGCGGACGTCGGCAACCTTGCCGGTATGGGGAAAAATGTTGTTCAGGAACTGGAGACAGGCGGAGACCTTATCGCCGGTATACACCTGAAAGATTCCAGACCCGGGATCATGCGGGACGTGGTATTCGGAGAAGGGATCGTGGATTTTGAGGAAGCGCTGGGGGGCATTGCCCGGATCGGGTACCGCGGTCCGATGATCGCGGAGACCTGGAGTTATGATGATGAAGCTTTTCATCCCTGCCTTAAGGAGATCGCTTCTTTCCTCCGCGCAAAGATGAATGATGTTCCCTGATCACAGGAGGTTTTGTATATGAAACATTTTGACCTGCTTATCGTCGGCGGCGGACCCGGAGGGTATGAGGCTGCGATCCGCGGTGCCCAGCTGGGACTTGGCGTGGCACTGATCGAGAAGGATAAGATGGGCGGAACCTGCCTTAACCGGGGCTGCATCCCGACCAAAGCCTTCGTGCACAGCGCGGATTTTCTCCGGAATCTCAAGATCTCCCGGAAGCTGGGGATCGATACGGGCGAGCTGAACCTCGACATCGCGAAACTCGTATTCAATAAGGACAAGATCGTGCGCAGCCTGGTGAGCGGCGTCGAGTATCTGATGAAGAAGAACAAAGTCACGGTCTTCCACGCGGAAGCGGAGTTTCTGGACAGCCGGCAGGTCCGCGCCGGAGAGGAGATCCTGGACTTTGACGACCTGATCATTGCCACCGGTTCTTCGGCTGTCATGCCGCCGATCCCCGGGATCGGGGCGGAGGGCGTCATGACTGCCACCGAGATCCTGAACATCGACCACCTGCCGAAGGAACTCACCATCATCGGCGGCGGGGTGATCGGATGCGAGCTCGCCTGTGTGTTCAATGAGTTCGGCAGCCATGTCACTGTCGTGGAAATGCTCGACCGTCTGCTGCCGGCAGTTGACAGCGACATTGCAGATGTGCTGACCTACGCCATGAACACCGAAGGCATTCAGGTCGTGACCGGCGCGTCGATCAGTTCCGTCGAAAAGAGCGGGGGTCTTTTCAGGGTCAATGCCATGACGAAAGAAGGCAGCAGGACCTTCACTTCGGACGAACTGCTGGTCGCGGCAGGGAGGAAGGGCAATACAAAAGGCCTGGAGTGCCTCGGGCTCCGGATGGAGAAAGGCTATATCTGCATCGACGAACATATGCGCACGAATGTGCCGCATGTCTATGCGATCGGAGATGTGACAGGAGGACTGCAGCTCGCACACGTTGCGTCGGCACAGGGGGCGGCGGCAGCAGAGAATATCTGCGGTCACGATGCAGTCATCAACTATGACGCGATCCCCAACTGTATCTTTACCGTACCGGAGATCGCCGCCGTGGGAATGACCGAGGAGCGCGCAAAGCAGACAGGCATCAGCTATACGGTCGGGAAGTTCCCGATGCGGGCGAGCGGCAGGGCCATGACGCTCTATGAGACGGACGGCTTTACAAAGCTGATCTGCGAAAAGGAAAGCGGCAGGCTTCTGGGAGCCGAGATCATCGGTCCGAACGCGACGGAGATGATCTGCGAGCTGGCGTACGCTGTCCGCACCAAAGGTACGGCAGAGGATCTTCATCAGACGATCCATCCGCACCCGACGGTCAGCGAGACGATACGGGAAGCCGCGGGGATCGTCGTTGGGAAGCCGATGTCGATCTGATGACCGGTGTGGTAAAACGGTAAAGGATCAAAGACAGATAAAGATCGAAGAGCAAAAAGAAAACGCGCTGTTCAGCGCGTTTTCTTCATGCAGGAAAGCAACCGTTATTCACTGAGAAGCAGCTCCGGATCCTCCAGATACTCCTTCATCGTCTTCATGATCCGGCCGACCTCTCCTCCGTCGAAGACCCTGTGGTCATAAGTGACGGACAGGACCATCCTGGTCCGGATGCAGATCTCGCCGTTATAGACGGCAGGCTTTTCCACGCAGCGGCCGAAGCCGAGGATGCAGGACTGCGGGGAGGGCAGGATCGGGTTGAAGTTGTCGACGGGGAAGATCCCCATGTTGGTCAGGGTAAAGGTCCCGTCCGTGAGGTCTTCGGGAGACAGCTTCTGGTTCCTGGCCTTATCGATCACGGCATGGATGGCGCGGCTCAGCTCAAACAGGTTCATTCTGTCCGCATCCCGGACGACCGGGGAAACAAGGCCGTAGTCCGTTGCCACCGCGGTGCAAAGGTTGACATAAGGATACTGCAGGAGCTCATTTTCCGCATAACTCGCATTCGCCAGCGGGTGCGTACGGATCATTTTGACGGCAGCAAAGCTCAGCAGGTCATTGATCGAGATCTTAACGCCGAGCTGCGCGCTGCAAAGCGCCAGGGACTTCTTCAGGGCAACGAGCTCTGTGACGTCCACTTCAACCGAATCGGAAGTCTGGGCCATACTCTGCAGGCTCTGATACATATTGCGGGCGATCGCCTTCCGGATCCCGGTAAGCGGGATACGGACCGGCTCCCTCGAAATGCTGCCGGCTGCAGGCAACGGGGAGGAAGAAGCAGTACGGCTGACATAAGCCAGTACGTCCCCTGCCCTGACAGGACCGCCTGCGGCGATGCCAGCCAGAGAAACGCCGTTCTCACGGGCGAGACGCTTTGCCAGCGGGGTCGCCGGTGTATAGCCGTCGGCAGGCTTTTCAAAGACAGGCGTTTCTTTTACAGCTTCCGCCTGTGTCTGGGCTGCGGCTCCGGCTCCTGTCCCGG
>JAEEGL016157482.1_pt1 | contig 13290 bp, 10 predicted proteins | sample 9134231 | NCBI WGS metagenome assembly JAEEGL01 (sample SAMN16246548, study PRJNA631951) | gut metagenome | biome: gut microbiome; feature: rumen; material: fiber-attached | host: Bos | place: Iran: Karaj | collected 2018-10 | reverse complement strand
GTCAAGTTCATAACGCTGGACGGCAGCTTTGTCGGAAAGGAGATAGACGAGCAGAGTGTCTCCGTTGACAACAGCCTTCGGGCCGTGTCGGAAGCCCAGGAACGAATCGAAGGCACACATCACGGAACCATCGGTCAGTTCCTGAAGTTTCAGGCGGGATTCTTCAGCGACTCCTTTGAGGGGGCCCGAGCCGAGGAATACAGCTCTCTTGAAGTCCAGCCCAGCCATTTTATGCAATTCTTCCTCATATTTCTCCATCGCTGCGGCAACCGCTTTTGAGAGGGCAAGAATGTGCGTTTCCTGAGACTCGATCCCGTCTATATGGGCAATCAGAGAACAGGCGAGGAGCATAGTGGAATAGCTGCTGGTCATCGCCAGGGAGACATCATTGGTCTCCTCGGGAAGCAGTATTGTCAGCACATTGTCACCCTTCATCCCGGCAAGCTCTCCCTGCCGGTTGCAGGTAATCAGGATATGTGCGACGCTGCCGGCGCTGCGATTCACGGCGTGAACGGCACCTACGCTCTCCGGACTGTTGCCGCTGCGGGCAAAGGACACGAGAAGGACCTTGCTGCTGCTGTCGAAGTAGTTTTCAGGAGCTGTCAGGATATCAGTAGTCGCGATGGAACGGGCGCCACGGAAAAGAGTGGAGAAAAAAGCTGCCTCGAGGGCGTCGCCGATATATGCGGAGGTACCGGCTCCGGTAAGCACTACCTGATAGTTCTGATCGATATATCTATGGACAAAAGCGGCTATTTCCGCCTTACGTTCACGGATGATTTCATAAGCTTTGACCCACATCCTGGGCTGCTGCTTGATTTCCTTATAGGTATAGAATTCCAGTAACATCTGTAAACTTGTGATTATTATCAATACGCAAAAATAAGAAAAACGAAGCACAAGACCTTTCGTTTCAGCCGATAATTACAAAGCGAAACTGACAAAGAACTCGTTAAAACAATCTAAAAGACTGCAAATCAAACAATTGCGAAAAACAAAAAAGTGTTTCCCGGGGTTTTGATTTTTTAGACGTTAACCGTCTCCACATTTACTTTCAGCGACTTGAGTTGATTCCGGACAGTCGCGCTTAAATGATTATCAGTGATTATCGTATCAATCTTGTCAACTGATGCTATGAAAGCGAAAGCCCTGCGGTTGACCTTGGATGAATCGAAAACCGCGATGACTTCTCTGGCTCTGGAGATCATCACCTGATTGGTGCTGGCTTCCTCAACGCTAGGAGTCGAAAGACCGGCCTCTACGCTGAAGGAGTCTACTCCGAGGAATAGTTTGTCACAGTAGAACAGTTTCAGATTGGATTCTGCAAGGGGGCCGACCGTGGAAACGCTTGATTCACGCATCGTTCCGCCGAGGAGGATAAGCTTGAAACGCTTGTATTTCATAGCCTCCATCATCGCGTTGACCGAATTGGTAATAATCGTAAGATCATTGAAACGGTCCAGGTTCTTTGCGATCTGAAGCGTAGTCGTCCCGGAGTCCAGCAGGATAGTGTCCCCGTCCTTGATGTGCGCGGCGGCGGCACGTCCGATGGCCTCTTTTTCGCGGGCGTTTACCAGGAGCTTGAACTTGACAGGATGCTCCTCCGATTCTGCGGAAGAGCTCTGACTGCTGGCCATCGCCCCTCCGTGGACACGCAAAAGCAACTTCCTCTCACTGAGTATTTTCAGGTCTTTTCTGATAGTCACCTCAGACACTCCGAACTGACGGCTCAGTTCCGTGACGTTGACTGACGAACTTTGGCGGGCCTGCTGTAAAATAGCAGAGCGGCGGCCCTGGGCGGAATCATAAATGGTCATTATCGTCTTAGTATTTCGACATTACTGAGGCAAAGATACGTTTTATTTCAAATGAAACAAATCAAAATGCTTTTTTCGCACAAAAAAAGCCGCCAATATAGCAATATCGAAATATTTTGTACATATTCGCAACATAAAGTATATATATGAAACAATTTGACATCGCCGCCATAGGCGAACTTAACGTAGACATCATCCTGAACGGCATCGAGTCCGAACCGGAGATAGGAAAGGAAAAATTCGCGAAGGAAATGACCGTCACCCTGGGCAGCAGCACTGCGATTTTCGCCGCAAATGCAGCGGCGGTCGGCAGCAAAGTCTGCTTCGTCGGGATGGTCGGCAGGGATTCATTCGGCTCTCTGGTGTCCTCCTCCCTGGAGGCAAAGGGCGTCGATACCGGCTACCTCATTTATGGCGACACCCCGACGGGAGCCACCGTGTGTATGAACTATGGAGAAGACCGGGCCAATCTCACCTATCAGGGAGCTATGGACGTGATGGGCTTCGGCGACATCAAGCCGGAGGTATTCCGGAGCTGCAGGCATATCCACCTGTCTTCGCTCTTTATGCAGAGCGCACTGCTCCGTGACATCCACAAGGTCCTGGATGCAGCGAAAGCCGAGGGAGTCAGCGTTTCCCTAGACACGCAGTGGGACCCCGTGGAAAAATGGGCGCTGGACTACAAGAGCGTCCTTCCCAAGGTCACGGTATTCCTTCCCAATGAAAAGGAACTGCAGGCCCTCACCGGCACGACTTGCCTGGAGGATGCAGTCAATGCCGTACTCCCCTTCCTCGGTCACGCGATGGTAGTCAAATGCGGTTCCAGAGGCTCCCTGCTGGTGCGCAAAGACGGCACGCAGAATTTTCTCCCCGCCTTCCTCAACAAGGATGTCGTGGACGCTATCGGCGCAGGCGATTCCTTCAACGCAGGCTTTGTCAGCGCATTTGTCAAAGGGCTGCCGCTGGAAGAATGCCAGCGCTGCGGCAATCTGACCGGTGCCGTCAACACCACGGCTGCCGGAGGTACGGGCGCTTTCGTCTCAAAAGAGGCGGTGCGCAAAATCTGCCTTGAAAAATTCGGCCAGGAATTTTCACTGTAAACTAACAACCATTAATAAGATGAAACGATATCTCTTTTCAGCATTTGTAATCCTTCTGTCCATATCCTGTGCAAAGGTTTCGGAAGAAGGCTATACGATCAAGAACAATCAAATAGTCTACAACACCCCGGAGCGTCCGGCCGGCCAGCAGAGTATGCTGGGCTTCGCCGCCGAACCGATCGAGCACGTCCGCATAGGCCTTATCGGCCTTGGCGACCGAGGCTCGGGTGCCGTAGGTCGCCTTCCCTACGTTGAAGATGCCACTATAGTCGCCCTCTGCGACCTCTATCCCGACAGGGTGGAAAGGGCCCAGGAGATACTGGAAAGCGTGGGAGCGCCTCGTGCCATCCACGAATTCAGCGGCGACGAGGGCTACAAGCAGCTCTGCGAACTGGACGATGTCGACCTTGTGTATCTGGCAGTTCCCTGGCAGCTCCACACCAAATTCGCCGTCTATGCGATGGAACACGGGAAACACGTCGCCATCGAGGTTCCGGCGGCCACCTCTATCAAAGAGTGCTGGCAGCTGGTCAACACCTCCGAGAGGACCCGCCGTCACTGCATGATGCTGGAGAACTGCTGCTATGACTATTATGAAATCACCTGCCTCAACATGGCCCAGCAGGGTCTGTTCGGAGAAATTGTCCACACCGAGGGCGCCTACTGCCATAACCTGGCCCCCTTCTGGAACAACTACCAGGGCGACTGGCGCATGACCTACAACAAGGATCACCATGGGGATGTGTACCCGACCCACGGAATCGGCCCTGTCTGCCAGGTGCTGGACATCCACCGCGGCGACAAAATGGACGTCCTGGTATCGATGGACACCGATGCTTTCGCCGGCCAGGCGAAGGCTGATGAGCGTTACGGCAAGGGCGTGGTTGAAAAATACGCCAACGGCGACAACACTATGACGTTTATCCGCACGCGCAAAGGCAAGACCATCCTTATCGAGCACAGCGTCGTGACTCCCCGTCCATACGACCGTATGTACCAGCTGCAGGGGACCAAGGGCCTTGCCAACAAGTATCCCAACGAGGGCATTGCAATTTTCGACGAGGAGATTGTCAATATCGACTCAGAGGACCTGGAGGCGGAGAATTATCTGCCGGACAGCGAGCGCGACGCCATAATGGAACAGTACAAGCACCCTATTCTGAAGCAATATGAAGAGAAAGCCCGCGAAGTAGGCGGTCACGGCGGTATGGACTTCATTATGGACTACCGCCTGATCTATTGCCTCAAGCACGGACTGCCCCTGGACCAGGACGTCTACGACGCCGCCGAATGGAGCTCACTCGTGGAACTCACCGAGGTGTCCATCCTCCACGGCAGTATGCCGGTAGTAATGCCCGACTTCACCCGGGGAGAATGGGACAAGATCGACGGCTTACACTTTGCGATGGCTGAATAACGCAGAATTATGACAAAAAGCTTTTCTCTCTTGATGATGGCTGTCATTTCCCTGACGGCCATCATTACCTCTTGCGACAAAAGCGCGGAAGACGAAGCCACAGAGCCCGCTGAGCTGAAGGAGCTGAAACTCTCCGTACCTATGGTCAATGACTGGATATTCGACGGGGAGGTGAAGTTCGCGATTCAGGTTGAGAACCCGAACAAGGTGGAGATGGACGTAGCTGTCACTGTCTATCTCAGGACCGACACCAAGAAGAGCTTGCCGAACTACACCAAAGAGGTCAAAGTCCCCGCCGGGAAGTCGGACATAGATATCAGCTTTACGCTTGAGCCGGGATTCTACAGGGCTATCTGTATGGCGAACAAAGCGACCATACGTTCGTTCGTATTCGGAGTGTCTCCCAAGCTGATTTCCTCCCCGCCGGACAAACAGCCGGATTTCGACAAGTACTGGGATGATGCCGTCGCCCAGCTGGAAGGCATCCAGATGAACGCGACTCTCACCGAACTTCCGTCAAGGAGTACGGCTGCCCGGAAGGCTTATCTTGTGGAGATGAACTCTGTCCCTGACGGTCTCGAGGGCGATCCGGTCGTTATCCGCGGCTATTACCTGGAGCCCACCGACGGGAAAAAGCATCCAGTCATAATGCACTTCCAGCCCTACGACGACAACCCTCCCTCCTATGCGGTTTCCTGCCCTTCAGGCGGCAATTCCCAGGACTTTGCCGAATTCACCCTTTCGCACCGCGGACAGTATATCAACAATCGTCCTGCATCCCTTCGCTCCCCTGATGACGGCAAGGGAGACCTGGTGAATCCCTACGGCGACTGGTTCGCCTTCCATTTCGGCCAGAAGGACGGGTATTACTACCGTGGAGCCTTCCTGGACTGTGTCCAGGCCATACGCTTTATGGGGACCAGGGAGACCAGCGATATGGACAACATCTTTGCCGAAGGCGCAAGCCAGGGCGGAGCGCTTTCCTATGCAGCCGCAGCGCTGAGTCCCTATCCCCTGCGTGCCATCGCCCCCTGTGTAGCCTTCCTCGGCGATTTTCCGGACTACTTCGATATCGTCACCTGGCCGGGCAACACCGCAAGAGCCAATAAAGGAGATATGACAGACGAGCAGATGTACGCCTTCCTCTCATATTTCGACACCAAGAACCTGGCGACGAGAATCCACTGCGCAGTCCTTGCCTGCAGCGGACTGCTGGACGAGACCTGTCCGCCTCATACCAACACGGCACCCTTCAACAACCTTGACGTAAGCGACAAGAAAATGATATACTACCCCAATATGAAGCACGAACAGCCTAAGGATTGGGGCAGCAAGTATATGAGCTTCTTCAAGGAGAGGATTCAGCAATAGGCCTTATTCCCGTCCAAGGATAAGTACGCAGGAGATTGCGGAAACTATGCCGATAATCTGCGGGACCGAGGGGAAATGGGCATAGAGCACAAGCGAAATTGCGCAGCTGATCACAGGGGCGCAGGCATCGGCCAGAGGAGCGACGATCATAGCTTTGCCGTAGCGGTTGGCATAGACCAGGGTATAAGCACCGATGGCGTTGAGTATCTGGATCAGGAAAGTGAGCCAGGGACCATTGAAGCCGTGATTGACAGGTTGGGAGAAATCGGTCATCAGAAGGGCCACGGGGATGAGCGCCACCGCAGAGATGGCCATATAGACAAAAACGCTCTCGGCATCGGGAGTATGGTTGTTGGCCAGTTTCATCACAAAGGCCTGGATGCCCCAGCTGATGAAGACGACAGAGGCGAAGACTATCCAGAGGTAACTGCTGACCGACTCGTCGGTCTTTCCGGAAAGGGAGAAGCAGACAAGGGCGACAAAGGCCAGGAGGATGCCGACTATCCCCAGCCTGGACACCCTTTCCTTAAGGAAGACGGAGGAGAGGATGACCGTAACGATGGGGGCGACCGAGATCATAGGGAGGACCAGGTAGCCGGGGCCATACTTGAGCGCCTGAAAGAGGGCAAGCTGACCGCCGGCGCCGAGAAGTCCGACGCCCAGGCTGAGCCAGAAACTCTTTTTCCGGACGTCGAGGCGGAAATGGATATTGGCAAGCGCCACCAGGGCACAGGGGATCATACTGATGGCCCATACGACATAGGTAAGGGTTGCAGGATAATCGGGCTGATCGGAAAACGCGCCCCATACGCCCCAGGTGAGCATTGTGACGATAGCGTAGAATAACCAGGATTTATTGTTTTTCATTGCGCTGAATTTAATTGATGCAAAAATACAAAAATATTATGAAACGCTTTGTATTCGCCGCCGCGGCACTGCTGACTGCCGCCTGCGCCCCTGATTCGGTAAAAAGCGGAGAGACGGAGCTCTGTCTCGACGACAGTTTTGTTCCGAAGATATCGACGACGCTCAGTTCCTTGCCGCTGAGCTGCGACGGACAGCCCATCTGCGGAATTACGGTGGACGGGCAGGAGCCGGAATTCACCCTCTCAAGAATGGAATACAAGAGGGTCAATGGCAATTTCGGCCAGGGGGCGGCCTGGACCTTCTACGGCGAATCCCCGTATGGAGACGGGACCATCAGCCAGGCCCTGACACTATCCTCATACAAGCGCTTCCCCGGGACCATACTGGCCAAGGCCTCATTTACCAACCATAGCGGAGCCCCCCTTCCGGCGGAGGGATGGACACTCTGTCGCTTCAACATCCCCTCCGGAGGGGACGAGCCCGACTTCTGGTCCTTCCAAGGGCAGTCCACCGAGGAGCGTGCGGACTGGATACGGCCTCTCAAAGACGGCTTCAGCCAGGACAACTATATGGGGATGAACGGGCCTGACTATGGCGGCGGAACGCCCGTAAGCTGCATCTGGCGCCGCGACGCCGGCCTTGCCATAGGGCATCTTGAACCCTGCCCTCAACTTGTCAGCCTGCCGGTAAAAGTGGACGGTGGCGTCGCCTATGTATCCATAGAAAAACACTTTGAAAGCCCCGTACAACTACAGGACGGAGAGTCCCTGGAAACGCTCACCAGCTTCTTCCAGGTCTTCAAAGGCGACTGTTTCCTGCCGCTGAGGCGCTATTCCGAGCTTCTGGAGCGCATCGGAATAGTAATGCCGGAGAGCGAGCCAGACGCCTTCCTTCCGGCCTGGTGCGCCTGGGGCTATGAACGCCGCTTTACCATTGACGAGATTGTGGGCACGCTTCCCAAGGTCAAGGAACTGGGCTTCAGATGGGCCACCCTGGACGACGGCTATCAGATTGCCGAAGGCGACTGGGACCTCAACACCGAACGCTTCCCCCGAGGGGACGCCGATATGAAATATATGGTGGATGAAATCCATAAATATGGTCTCAAGGCCGATCTCTGGTGGGCTCCTTTTGCCGCCGACCCCGGAACACGCTTCCTTCAGGAGCACCCCGACGCTCTGATACTGGACAAGGACGGGCAGCCTCAGAATATCAGCTGGTGGGACAGCTGGTACCTCTCTCCCCTGGATTCTTCCGTCCGGAAAGAGACCGAACGTCTGGTAAGGAAATTCCTTGGGGAATATGGATTTGAAGGTCTTAAACTGGACGGCCAGTATATGAACTCGGTGCCGCCGGACTACAATCCCGCCCATCATCCTGACGATCCCGAGAAAGTTGTCCGCGAACTTCCCGGAATATTCAAACTGATCTATGACACCGCCCGGGGAATCCATCCTCACGCCGTCCTGCAGTACTGCCCCTGCGGCGACTGTTTCTCGGTCTACAATCTTCCATACACCAACAAGACCGTTTCATCCGATCCGCTTTCAAGCTGGCAGATCCGCCTCAAGGGCTATGTGCTCCGCGCCCTGGCGCCCAAGACGGCCTATTACGGCGACCATATCGAGCTCTCCGACGGAGGCAACGATTACCCCACCCAGCTGGGCATAGGCGCCGTAATCGGGACCAAATTCACCTGGCCGAAGGAGAATCCGAGGCTCGAAAAAGGAAGTCCGTCCTACCTTCTGACCCCGGAAAGGGAAGCCCTGCTGAAAAACGCACTGGACATTTTCTTTGAGAAGGATCTGGTCCACGCTGAATACGTCCCGGGGCTGTACGACATAGGATACGACCGTCCGGAAACCCATTTGCTCCGAAAGGAGGGCAATCTCTACTATGCCTTCTATACCCACGGGACTCCCGCCACGGAGGTCGAGCTGCGGGGTCTGGAGAGCGGACGTCGGTATCAACTGACTGATTACTACAACCATATAGACCTGGGCACTATCACCGCCGGAGAGAGTAACATCCTTCCTGTTCAGGTGGACGGAGCCCTTCTCTTAGAAGCAAAACCCGTATTATGAAACGACTGTTTTCCATTTTCTTTGCGGCAGCCCTTTTGTGTGGTTGCACCGAAAACCCTTTGCCGGAAGACCCCGGCAATGAAGAGGAAAGCATATCCGGAGGTGGAAAAGAGGACACACCGATAGATCACAGCGATTACACGCGCGTCGCTGTTTCCTCCGCCGTTACCGGAGTCCAGCCGATGACAGGCATTGCCCTGTGGAACACGAGTTCACACAAGCGGACAAACGCTATTCAGCTGGAGTTTGCCTATATGCTCTACAGCGATGTGTGCAAGACGAAAGATATCTATCGCTGGGCAGTGGTAGAAAATTTGCTGAATGACATCGCCAGAAGGGGCCATCAGGCCGTATTGCGCTTCCGCTATGTCTATCCGGGTTACTCGGCCGCCGTGCCGGACTATATCAAAGCATGGCCGGGCTATGAGGCAACCTGGGGGAAGAGCGAAGGGGAAGATACTGAGTTCCCCGACTGGCGCTGCGCGGAGTTGCAGCGTTTCCACAAATATTTCTACAACGAGTTTGCGCATTTGTATGACAAGGACCCCAGGCTGGCTTTCCTGGAAACCGGCTTCGGGCTCTGGGCCGAATACCATATTTACGACGGCCCTTTTGTGCTCGGCAAGACCTTCCCTTCCAAGGGATTCCAGGCGGATTTCATCAGGGAGATGGACAACTGGTTCGTGAACACCCCCTGGGCCATCTCCATTGATGCTGCCGACGACACATATGGCCCTTTCCAGTATGAATACGGCCTGCTGGAGGGCCGTTTCGGCAATTTCGACGACTCGTTTATGTGCTCCGACCACGATGGTTATAACTACAATTCGTGGAAGTTCTTCGGGACTGACCGCTATAAGCGTGCTCCGTTTGGCGGGGAATTCAGTTACTATAAAGATTATGACCAGGAACACTGCCTTGATGAGGCCGGAATCTACGGCCGCAAATTCGAGGACGAGGTCGCCAAATACCACATGAGTTTCATCATCGGCAACGACCAGCCGAAGTACCAGTCCATGGACCGGATAAAGTCCGCGTCCATGGCGATGGGCTATCGCTTCAGGGTCACGGACTTCTTGGTCAAGGACGGGGTCGGCGCGGCGGTCCAAATCGAGAACAGCGGTGTCGCACCCATCTACAGGGACGCTTTTGTCTCCGTAGGCGGCATCAAAGGCGCTTACAATCTACGCAGGCTGATGCCGGGGGAAAGCGTCTGGGTGGACATTCTCGACAAGAGCATCAAATCCTCCTCCCAGCTTTCCATTGTCTGCGACCATCTCGTTTCCGGCCAGAAAATCGAATTTGACGCCGACGTCAATTAGGTCGAGTCCTCAGGGGACACTAATATATACGGTTTGCGGTTATTCAAAAGGAGGCCAACTCATTTGAGTCAGCCTCCTTCCGTCATTCATCAAATCACCCTAATTCGTTATTGTAAGGACAATCGGTTTAGAAGCTACGCCATCTGCACTCTTATTTCCCCAAGAGTATATCTTGATAACGTCTCCATTCTGGATATTAAGATTAGTGCGAGGAATACTTAACTCAGTCTCGGAGAACTCGGCACCAACGGTTCCCTTACATACTATCCCGGCATAGACACTACTACTAGGAGAGTAGGCATCAGCACCAGGATTTTCATTGATGGTGTCTCCATTATAAAGAACTAATGCCATATAAGCTTCTAAGCCGGTTCGACTACCCTCGGCAACACCCGTTGTTGAATCATTATCCAAATCGAAATCATAGTAAATATACTTCTGCCCAGATACCGTTACTCTCTTGGTATATAGATAAATGTACTTCGAATCGAATGTAGCCTTGAACACCCGGTAATTATTAGAATCATTCGTAGAAGCTGTTTCGATACCATCCCAGTCGCTAAAATTACCATCAATGTTGATCGCGGGGACAAAGACGTTCATGCCGGAAAGACTCTTAGCGGGGAGAACGACAATCTTGCCAAATGATGCCGCTGCAAGGGCACTTTTTGCCGTAACTGAAAGCAATGTGGCGCCATTGTCTACATTTGTCAAGGTCAACTGAGGCGTAAAAGGTTCCCATCCACGGAACGGGACATAGAATACCGCTGTCTTCTCTGTCGGATCCACCGATTCGATAAAGGATACATCTCTGGAACCGGTACCGTCATAGCATTGGAGATAATATGTACTGCCATCAATCTTGAGAGGAGATTTCCCCGACAGATACCATCCACCCGAACCACTGCTATGGACGGAAAGTCTCACCTTACTGGCATCTACGTCCGTAAAAGTAAACTTATAGCAAGAGGTGAGGTATTTGAAACTGAAGTTACCCGTGGCATCTCCGTTAGCATACATAGGGATATTTGCAGAGAAGTGTGATTGGGTAAAATCCACCTCTGGCGCTTCATAAAAGTCCGGGAGATGAGTTTCAGTATTCCAGGAATGATTGTCACTAGCAGGGAAAAGGGCCCAGTATTGCTGATTCACACTCTCTGTTTCAGAGGCACCAAGAACATAACCTTCCTCAATTGTTCCACTGAAACTAGCTGAACTGCTACCACCGGTAGTAGTCTTCAGAGTAAAGAACTTGTGATCCTCGCCTTTATGGAACAAGACAGAGATTTCATCATTTGCACTCCAATTGAATGAAACTTCGTCGGCACCATAGTACGACTTTGTCTCAGAACCATCCGTAACCGATTCCATTACATCGGCGTTGGCATTCAGAGTAAATGTGTAGTAACCTGGCACAGCAGGAGCCTGCGGCTCAACAATAGGGGTTTTGCTGCAGGAGAAGAGCACAAAGCCAAACAGAGCAATCAAAGCTATATACTTTTTCATAATCAGGTCCTCCTAGTCAAACAAATCATCAAAATCTTGGGAGGAATACTGGTCGTCAAGAGTCAGATTCCTACCGTTACCAGATGCCCCAGTCGAAGACGCGAGCATCGTATCGTTTAAAACGATTGGGTACATACCGAAGAACGGTACCACATAAAGTTTTTTCTTCATAAGAAAGATTTCTTTTGCTTTGAAACAGTTTATTTGCCGCAAAGTTACAAATTATCAACCATATACGGCAAACGAAACCATCGAAGCGCTTCAAAAAACGTTTCGTAACGTTTCACTTAGGTCCGTTTTCCCGTACGCTACCCGCGTCCCGTGCGGGAGCGTTCCGCATCGAAGCAGGCGCGATGGCCTCCAAGGACGGCAGAAATGGCGGTGGGAGAATTGAAATCGCCGCTATGGACTCGGGCTACAAAGTTTCGAACGATTTCGAGGTCCATTCCGGCGTGTAAGGGCTTGTCGCAGAATGACGAAAGATCAAAGACCTCGGACTCCCCGCTGTCGAACCAGCGGACGCTGATGCGACAGCCGTCACCACGGAGCTCGCCGCCGGAAGCCACCACCCGGGTAAGGCGACTGTCCTCGAGTGTTAGACAGTTTAACTGCATCGTGACCACAGCGCCCCCTTCCATCTCCATAAGGACGCTCTGATGGTCTGCAACGTCATTCCCGCAGAAAAAAGCACAGCGCCCATAGCGTCCGGAGCGCAATTCCCTTTCTACGGCATCCTGAAGAGACTCCTCCGGAAGCCTAGGAAAATTCCCGTTCCACAGATTACGACGCGAATAAAGGTCCACGGCGGAGAAAGGGCAAGTCCGCTCCAGAGAGCAGTCGATGCAGCGCCGGGCGGCCCCCTCCGGAGCATTCTCGCTCCGGAACCAGCCGAGCGAGCCGAAAGAACTCGTCTTCAAGGCTTCACAGCCGCATAGATAGACCAGAAGGTCCATATCGTGGCAGCATTTGGAAAGGAGCAGAGGCGAAGACTCCTCCTCTTTCGACCACATCCCCCGGACAAAAGTATGGACATAACGGTCTATGCCGGCGTTTACCTCGTGATGGACGGAAAGAAGGCGGCCGAATCGGGGAGAGGCAATAATCTCGCGCATCTTGCGCCAGTAAGGATGCAGTCTAAGGATAAAGCAGACGGAGACATAGACTCCGGCCTTTTCTGCGGCGGAGGCGATTTCCCGGCAGTCCTCCCAAGTGGTCGCGACTGGCTTTTCCAGAAGGATATGCCAGCCACGGCCGATACATTCCAGGGCAAGCGCTTTGTGAGCCTTGTCTGGAGCGGTAATCATCGCCGCATCGACTTCGAGCCCGGAGTCAAAAAACGCTTTGGGGTCAGAAAAGAGCCTGCCGTCGGCAAGTCCATATTGCGCCTTGGCCATAGCCAGACGCCGAGGATCCGGATCCACCACAGCCTCCAGCACCGCCTCTTCAGGATGTGCCTGGACCCATTGCAGATACTTCCCTGCACGGTTCCCCGCTCCGAAAGTGACAAGCCTTAGCATCCGGCCGAGAAAAAATGATTCCTATTCCAGCCCTCTGGCTCTCAGCAGCGCCCCCGGATCGGGATCGCCGCCGCGCCAGCTGCGGAAAAGGGCCATAGGCTCTTCGCTGCCGCCCCTTTCGAGGAAGGTCTCGCGGAAAGACTTGGCCAGCTCGGGATTGAACACGCCCTCGGCCTCGAATTTCTCCCAGGCGTCCACATCCAGCACCTCGCTCCAGAGATAGCTGTAATAGCCGGCGGAGTAGCCGCTGTTGAAGATGTGGTTGAAATAGGTGGTGCGATAACGAGGG
>JAEEGL015359077.1_pt1 | contig 13290 bp, 14 predicted proteins | sample 9134231 | NCBI WGS metagenome assembly JAEEGL01 (sample SAMN16246548, study PRJNA631951) | gut metagenome | biome: gut microbiome; feature: rumen; material: fiber-attached | host: Bos | place: Iran: Karaj | collected 2018-10 | reverse complement strand
GCCTGTTTCATGCAGCCTGTCCTGATATTTCTGATAATAATCCGGGAAATTCGGGTCTTCATCGATTTCAGTGAGGTCGCTGTCTGGCAGCAGGCAATAGTCTTTTGCGCGCGAAATAAGATGTGTATAATGCGCGCACTGGTTATGCGTCAGCTCAGGCGCGGCTTTACTGAGCAGCGTGAGCATATCCGTGTCGTCATAAATCGTGAAATTCGGGGCAAGCCCTGCATATTCAGCGTAAACGCGCAAAAACCAAGAGCCGAAAGAGTGAAACGTTCTTATCTGAGCAAATTGCGCGTTTTCGTTTAAGCGGCACGCGCGCTCGCGCATCTCGTTTGCTGCTTTTTTGGTGAAGGTAACAGCCAGAATCGTGCGCGGGTCTGTGCCCTGCTCTATGAGCCACGCAATTTTGGTTGTTATTACGCGCGTCTTGCCCGAACCTGCACCGGCAAGAATCAGCAGCGGAGAACCTTCGTGCATAACAGCCTGGCACTGTTCAGGGTTGAGCAAGCTTAAATAATTATCTGATTGCATTAATTCTGATTTTCTTTTTTGTTTCTGGTTTCTGCACGGCGGCCAGTTTCTTTTTTCTGCTCATTTCAAGCTGATTCTTTACATGCAGCAGAATTTCAGCCGGTGCAATCGGCTTAAGAATATAATCGTTTGCGCCTGATTTGATAATCTGAGAAACAATGTCCTCTTTTTCTACGCCGGTCAAAAAAATAACAGGCACGTCTTTTGTTTCTTTGTTTTGCTGCATCTTTTCATAGACTTCAAAACCAGAAACTTCAGGCATATTTATATCCAAAATCACAAGATCAACTTTATTTTCTGATAAGAACTTTAAGGCAGCTTTGCCGGAATTAAGCGTGATAACTCTATAATGGGCTTTTAACGAAGACATAACGTGAACATTCATAACTGAATCGTCGTCTACTGTTAAAATCAAAGGCAGTTCTTCAACTAGAGTTTCTTCTTGAGCATCTATCACTTTTTACCTCCAAAGAACCTTTTGTTCTAATACTTTATAATCATTTCCCTAACTTTATAAACATAATTACAGCATGAAGCCTTCGATGTCAACGCCCCGCACAGAACTTATCATAACCGGAATTCTTGCACCGACAGAAATTTGCGAAACTTGCCTTGAATCAGTAACATCATAAGAGATGACAGCCGCACCGTCAACTTCTGGTGCTTGAAACCACGCGCGCCCAATTACAAAGCCTGTTTCCTCGCCTTCTTTGAAAGGCACAATCTCTTCTATAAGCACATCGCATTTCTGGTTGCAATGGCGCGCAAGCCGCTTTTCGGTTATAGCCTGCTGCGTCTTTTCAAGCATTGTGCAACGCTTTTTGGCAGTGCGCTCTGAAACGCGCTTTGCCTTCATCTTTTCAGCTGGCGTGCCTTCTTCAGGGCTGTACGCAAAGCAGCCTGACCAGTCGGGCTCAATCTGTTTCAAAAAAGCAAGCGTATTCTCAAAGCGCGCTTCATCTTCACCGGGGAAACCAGTCAAAAATGTTGTGCGCAAAACTGAATTAGGCAGCTCTTTTCTTATTTTAGCGACAAGCTGCTTGTAAGTTTCAGCATTGCCGTGCCTGTTCATGCTTAAGATAATATCATCATCACCCGACTGGAACGGAATGTCAAAGTATGGCAGGATTCTTTCGTCTTTTTTTATTGCGTTAATCAAATCTTTTGGGAAATTGTCAGGGTGAATGTACAAAAGTCTAAGCCAGAAAGTGCCTTTTATGGCGCATATTTCTTCAAGCAGCTTTACCAGCATGCTTGATGAGCCGTCTTTGTTTTCAAAGTCTTTGCCGTAAGAGGCTAAATCTTGGCCTATAAGATTTATCTCGAACACGCCGCGCAAAAGCAGCGTGCTGATTTCGGCTACAATTTCATCAATCGGGCGGCTTCTCAAATTGCCGCGTATAATCGGAATGGCGCAGAAAGTGCATCTGTTGTTGCAGCCTTCCGTAATTTTTACGAACGCGCTGCCAGAAAAAGACAGAAGCTCCGGGCGTTCACCGGCGCAGACACCGTTTTGCGGCGCTTTTATTGAAGGCTTTTTGCCTTGCTCAAGCTCTTTTACAGCCTGGCGCACAAGCGAAATATCGCCGTTGCCCAAAATGCCGTCAACCTCTTCAAAAGATTCATCAAATTCTTTCTGGTATCTTTCGGCAAGACAACCTGCAAGCAATATTTTGGCGTTTGGGTATTGTGCGCGGGCTTGAATAACAGAATTAATTGATTCAGCTTTTGCAGATTCTATGAAACCACATGAATTTACAATAATCAAAGAAGCTTTTTCAGGCTCGTCTGTACGAACCCAACCGTCTTCCGCAAGGTGTCCGATAATCAACTCACCGTCAACCTGGTTTTTTGCGCATCCATGCTGATCAAGAAAGAAAAGCTTGTTATTCAACTTCCATAACCACCAATTTGTAACGGCCGTCGTCGTCCTTTATCCATTTTACGTCTTCAACAAGAACCTGACCTGCGCGTCCTGCATCCAAATCTACAACATGACCGCCGCCAAGAACCTGCATCTTCAATGCATTTGAGTTTGACATCCACAAACGGAAGCCGTTGTTCGCATTTATGCTTACAGTCTGACCGCTTGTGTAAAAGTCTTCCACAATGTCTTTGCGGTCAATCTGATAGCGGAAAAGGCACTGATTTCTGAAGTTTGCGTTAAGCGTTACAGGATAAGGATTTGGCGAATCGAAGATGACCTTGCGCTTGATTCCGGCTTCTGTAACTTCTGAAACAAGCTCGTTTGCTGGGGCTTCTTCCTGTTCTGGCTCTGCCGGAGCTGGGGCAACTGCTGCAAGTTCAGCTTCTGACTGAATGCGCACAATCTGAATGTCTGCGCCGCGGCTTGAATCTGTCTTTGAAATCTCATCAAGATAAATCGAAATTTCGTTGCCCGGCTGACCGTCTAAGTCAATTTCAACTTCTTCGCTAAGCTCAACAACCTGCGAGCCGAAAGGCGTATCGATTGTAAGAATTCCGCTCGTATCTGCAATTTTCAGCTCTACAACCTGGTCGCCAAGAGGAATCTCAATCTGGTCGTCTTGATAAACGTGAAGCTTCATAGGAACGTTGCCCATTGTATAGACGTTGTGCTGCGGTGCGACCGCAATTACGTTCTCGCGCTTTTCGTCTTTTTGCATGTTGAGCCTGACGATAAGAAAAGCCGCAACTGCAACAATTGCCACACCGACTATTGCGCCCACAACCGCATAAACAGGAACTTTCTTTTTTGGTGCGAGCAAAAGCTCAAGAGGTGCGGGCTCTATCTGCGTCTTGACGGCCTTGTACATCGTTACAAGCTCTTCTGCATCGAGGTTCAGATATTCGGCGTAGTTTTTCAAAAAGCCTATAAGATATGTGTCGCACGGAAAAGATGAAATAAGCTCCTTTTCAAGTGCGTCAAGATATGAAGCAGTAATGTTAGTTTCAAGCGAAGCACGTTCAAGGTCAATACCACGGGCTTCACGTGCCTGTCTTAGCGTAGCACCAAAACTTTCCATGATAAAAAATTCCTTTGAGCCGGAACAATTCCAGCCCTTTTATATAAAAAAGCCCGACAAATCATTTCGAGCCTATAAATTCAAAATCAAAGAACCACGGAAACTTCCGCGGCTCATCTTTTATTCCGCATACAAAAAGTTGTCGTAATTGTTTGCAGAAGAAGGCGGATCGTAGATAAAGCGCGTATCTGGAATGCCTTTGTTCAGCGAATAGTTCTTAAAATCGAAGATGAAAGTCTCGCCTGACTTTGCGTAGCCTTCAACACGGCGGATAAGCTTTGTTTCAGGGTTTACCGACAAGCGGATACGGCGGTAGCCTTCAGATGAAGTTTTCGGCACAAGAATAAGCTTTACAACCATTTCCGAAGAACCTTCTTCAAGCGGCTCTGCGTTCTGACCTGTTTCATAAGAAATCGAATAATAGCGGCGCATAAGAGAAAGGCCTTCAGGCGTTGCAATGCCGGCGCCTGAAGATCTTCCGCCGGAAGATACAGTCTGCGTCATGATGGCGCGTGTGCGCGGCACATAAATCGTGAGTGTTTCAGCGTTAAAGCAGATTACCTGCGTGTCAGGGTTTGAAAAATCAAAGCGGAGCAAATTGGGGCGCTTGAAAGATACTTTTGCAGCAGAAGTAGACTTTGAGTCTTTGATGGTCACATTCGCTTCAAAATCTTTTATTGTTCCGTAAAATTCATTTATAGTCTGAAAAAAATCACCGGCTGTCATAATCTGAGCAGAAACAAGCGCGGCGGTCATAACAAACAAACAAAAAAGTGAAATAATCTTTTTCATATAAAGACAACCCCTCATTGCGGGCATTTTTAGCCGCAAAGGAAAAATCTACAAAATGCCCATTTTGAAGCATTTAATTCATTCTATAGTAAAGCAGAAAGCGCATTAACAGTCAAGCTGTTAAAACTGCTTAAAGTACAGGCTGATGTTAAAATAGAAGCTTGACAAATTGCAAATACGCTACTAACATACTAGCATATCTTGTTATTTACAACGAATACAAGATTCATATCAGCAGCCTAATTGCATCAACAGCTTTTGACTGTTCAATTGGAGTTTTTATGCTTACATTAACACGTTCCGCATTAAAAGACACTGCCGCATGGCAAAAAGCAGGCACTGCACTTCCGCAGTTTGACATTGAGCTTATGAAAAAAAACACAGCCGAATCGCCTGAGTGGATTCACTTCGGCGCGGGAAACATTTTCCGCGGCTTTATTGCGCCGTTGCAGCAAAAGCTTTTGGACAAAAATCTTGCAAAGACAGGCATTATTGCAGCCGACACATTTGACGGCGAGATAATCGACAAAATTTACAAGCCTTTCGACAACCTTGCGCTGCTCGTTACGATGTGCGCCGACGGAAGCCTTGAAAAAAGCGTAATAGCTTCTGCCGCAGAAGCTTATCAGGCAACGCCGCAGAATAAGGCGCACTGGGAACAGCTTAAATCAATCTTCAAGTCGCCATCTCTCAAAATGGTAAGCTTTACAATTACAGAAAAAGGCTACGCATTGCGCGGCATGAACGGCGAAATAATGCCGGTTGTGCAGAAAGACCTTGCAGAAGGCCCAGCCGCACCTGTACACGCAATGAGCATCGTCACTTCGCTGATGCTTGAACGGTTTAAGGCCGGTGCAAAGCCGATTGCGCTTGTAAGCATGGACAACTGTTCGCAGAACGGCGAAAAACTTCAGAGCGCCGTGCTTGAAATTGCCGGAACATGGCTTAAGAACGGCTTTGTTTCAGAAGAATTCGTTTCTTATTTGAAAGACACAAGCAAGGTTGCTTTTCCGTGGACAATGATTGACAAAATTACGCCGCGCCCTGCCAAAAACGTGCAGGAGCAGCTTGAAAAAGACGGAATCGGCGGCATTGCACCGATAACCACAACAAAAGGCACATTCATCGCGCCGTTTGTGAACGCCGAAAAGCCGCAGTATCTCGTAATCGAAGACACATTCCCGGCTGGCCGCCCTGCTTTTGAAAATCTTAAAGATTCCGGCGTGTTCCTCACAGACAGAGCTTCTGTAAGCAAGAGCGAGCGCATGAAAGTAACAGCTTGTCTAAACCCGTTGCACACAGCGCTGGCAGTTTACGGCTGCCTTCTCGGCTACACTTCAATTGCAAAAGAAATGCAGAACCCGCTGCTCGTTTCTCTTATCAAGCAGATTGGCTATAAAGAAGGCCTGCCTGTTGTAGAAAACCCAGGCATTTTAAGCCCAGAAGCTTTTATAGACGAAGTAATCAACGGAAGACTTGTTAATCCGAACATTCCGGACACACCGCAGCGCATTGCGACAGACACTTCGCAGAAAATTCCTGTACGTTTCGGCGAAACAATAAAGGCATACATCGAAAAAGGCAAAGACCTTAACGAGCTGAAGGGCATTCCGCTTGCCATTGCAGGCTGGTTGCGCTATCTTCTTGCAGTTGATTCAAAAGGTCAGAAGTTTGAACCTTCAAGCGACCCGATGCTCAGCGAAATGCAGGAAAAGCTGAAAAACGTAAAGCTCGGCGACAAATCTACGGCAAACGGTGTGCTTGGCCCTATTCTTGCAAACAAGACTTTGTTCGGCACAGACTTGACCAAAACACCGCTCGCCGCAAAAATTGAAGCGATGTTCGCTGATTTGGTTTCAGACGCTTCGGCAGTTGAAGCTGTATTGCACAAATATTTAGACTAAAGAGGAAAGACTTATGGAAATGACATTCAGATGGTTCGGCAGCAAATATGACTCAATTACGCTCGAACAGATTCGGCAGATTCCAGGAGTGCGCGGCGTAATCACCACGCTTTACGGAAGCACACCGGGCGAAGCGTGGAGCGCAGACGAAGTAAACGCGCTTAAAGCCGAAGTCGAAAAAGCGGGCTTGAAAATTTCAGGCATTGAAAGCGTGAACATTCACGATGACATAAAGACAGGCGCACCGACGCGCGACATGTATATAGAAAACTATATCAAAACGCTTGAAGTGCTCGGCAAAGCCGGAATCAAGATGGTCTGCTACAATTTTATGCCGGTCTTTGACTGGACACGCAGCGACCTTGCGAAGAAACGACCGGACGGTTCGACAGTGCTTGCTTATGACCAGTCTGTAATCGACAAGATAAACCCTGAAACAATGTTCGCCTCACTCGACAAAAAATCGAACGGCTTTGTTCTGCCGGGCTGGGAACCAGAACGCATGGCGCGCATAAAGGAGCTTTTTGAAGCGTACAAGCCTGTAACAAAAGAGAAGCTCTTTGACAACCTCGTGTACTTCCTCAAGGCTATTATGCCTGTCTGCGACAAATACGACATCGATATGGCGATTCATCCGGATGACCCGGCTTGGCCTGTGTTCGACTTGCCGCGCATAATTACAAACGAAGAGCAGATTGTAAAAATGCTCAAAGCTGTTGACAACAAGCACAACGGTCTTACGTTCTGCACCGGCTCGCTCGGCACAAACCCGAAAAACGACTTATGCGGAATAATCCGCGCGGCAAAAGGACGCATTCACTTTGCGCATGTGAGAAACCTTTATCATGAAGCACCTGGAAAATTCGAAGAAGCTGCTCACCTTTCGGCCGACGGCTCATTCGATATGTATGCTATCATGAAGACGCTGCACGACACCGGCTTTGACGGCATAATAAGACCAGACCACGGACGCACAATCTGGGGCGAAGTTTCAATGCCTGGCTATGGGCTTTATGACCGCGCGCTTGGTGCTGCATATCTTAACGGACTTTGGGAAGCAATTGAAAAAAGTTAATCAGTCTGTTAAAGTGTTAGAACAATGGAAGCAGAAACGAATTTAGTTGTTCTTGAACGTGAACGTTACGAATCGACACGCGATTATGCAATCAGATGCTTAACGTATAACATTGTCAATCTTCACCTTAAGCCGGGGCAGCTCGTCAGCGAATCTATCATAAGCGAGCTGCTTGAGCTTAGCCGCACACCTGTGCGCGAAGCTTTTTTTGACCTTTCAAAATCAGGCTTGCTGAAAATCATGCCGCAGCGCGGCACAAGGGTTGCACACATCGACCTTGACCTTGTTGAAGAAGCAAGGTTCGCGCGCTGGGCAATTGAACGCTGCATCGTTCAGCAGCTTGCAGAATCGCGCACAGACTATGACATTGTGGAGCTAAGAAACAACATTGAGAAGCAGCTTGCGTGCAAAGAAGATAAAGACGCAGAGCAGCTTCTTGAGATTGACAACACATTCCACAAGCTGCTTTTCCGTTTCTGCCAGAAAGAATCTGTCTACAATTATTTGAAGCGTCTTCGCGTTCATTTTGACAGAGTGCGCAAGCTCAACATTGAACGCGTGGAAACAGATCGGATTATTAACGACCACACCGAGCTGACCGATGCGATAGAAGCGCAAGACAAGGCTAAATCACTTGAAGTAATCGACAGACACCTTACAAGGGTCATCGATGATATCCACTATCTAAAATTGCAATACCCAGATTATTTCGTAAACAAAAAGAAACGCACAATAGCTACTTTCTGAATTGCCGAAAACAGAAACAGAACAACAAAAAAGCCAGACTGCACTTCACAGTCTGGCTTTTCAATTTTATAGCATCATCTCATGTCATTGTCGGAAGTGACATGTCATTGTCGGGTGAGACCTGACAATCTGACAACAAACTTAACAAGTTTTCGTTTGCGAAAACTTGCAGGGTTCGCCAAAAAAAACTTATCTTGCAAATAAAGCTTGATTGCGAACCCAAGATTCCTGCGTCACGCGCGGAAATGATATTTACAATCAGCTTGCAGCAGTTTCTGACTGTTCGGGCTTCTGCTCATTCGCATCAGCTTCGGCAGGTTCAGCCGGCTTTTCTTCAGCAGCTGCATTGTTCTGCACAATGACCTTCTGAGACAAATCAGCTTCTGCCTTTATAATATCTGCAAATTCTTTGCCGTCCATCGTCTCAATTTCGATGAGCCTGTTCGCAATATACTCAAGCAGCTGCTTATGCTCGCGCAATACAGAAAGAACATGCTGATAACGCTCATCCATTATGCGCGCCATCTCTTCATCAATGAACTTCTGCGTCTCTTCGCTGAATTCACGGACAATGCTCGGCTCGCCCGACCTATTGCCGAGCACGCCCTTGCCGAGCGTAATGTTCTTAAACTTGTCGCTCATACCGTAGTCGGTAATCATACGCTTTATGATATCTGTGGCGCGCGCAATATCGTTTGAAGCGCCAGTTGAAACTTCGCCGAGCATTATTTCTTCAGCAGCACGGCCGCCAAGACAGCTGTCTACCTCATTGAGCATGTCGCGCTTTGTAAGGCAGTTGTGTTCTTCCTGTTCGCGGTACTGCGTAAAGCCACCTATGCCGTGCGAGCGCGGAACAACCGTAATCTTGTTGACAGGCGGAAAATCTGGCGTAAAAGCCGCAATGAGCGCATGGCCTGTTTCGTGGAAAGCGATAAGGCGGTGCTCTTTCTCGTTTTCGCGCTTGTTCTTCTTTTTAAGGCCCATGCTTACTTTGTCTATGGCATCGTTAAAATCGACCATCGTGACTTTTTTTCTGCCGTTGCGCACGGCAAGAAGCGCGGCTTCGTTCACCACGTTTGCAAGATCTGCACCAGCAAAACCTACAGTTCCGTGTGCAATCGAATTGAAATCAACGTCATCGTCGATTTTTACGTTCTTTGCATGAATGCGCAAAATCTCTTCGCGGCCCTTAACATCAGGGCATTCAACCGGAACCTGACGGTCAAAACGGCCAGGGCGCAGCAACGCTGAATCAAGCACGTCTGCACGGTTTGTTGCGGCAAGAATAATCAAGCCCTTTTCGTTATCAAAGCCGTCCATTTCTACAAGCAGCTGGTTCAATGTCTGCTCGCGCTCGTCATTGCCGCCGCCGAAACCGTTCACACGGCTCTTGCCGATTGCGTCAAGCTCATCAATAAAGATGATGCACGGTGCTTTTTCGCGCGCCTGTCTGAAAAGGTCGCGCACACGGCTTGCGCCCACGCCGACGAACATTTCTACAAAGTCTGAACCGCTGATTCTAAAGAACGGCACACCGGCTTCTCCGGCTACTGCACGGGCAAGCAAAGTCTTGCCTGTTCCTGGCGGGCCAACCAAAAGCACACCTTTCGGAATCTTTCCGCCGATATCTGTATATTTCTTAGGTGATTTCAAAAAATCTACGACTTCTACAAGCTCTTCTTTTGCTTCGTCTACACCGGCTACATCTTTAAAGCGCGTGGTGACCTTGCCCTCTTCTACCGCGCTATTGCGGCTCTGCCCTGCCGAGAAAAGCCCCATTCCGCCGCCGAAGCCGCCGCCCATCTTTTTGAAGAGCAGCCGCCACATCAAGAAAAGCAAACCGAAAGGCACAACCCAGTTAAGGATTATCTCAAGAATAAAGTTGTTCTGCTTTGAGACAGCCTTATAAGTCACGTTCTTTTCGTCAAGAAACTTTAAGAAGTCTTCTGTAAGAATTGCGACAGTCTTATATTCGGGCGTAATTCCTGCCGCACCGCGCATCAATACAGAAAGCGCATTTTCAGACGAAGTTTGAGTTGAATTGGCAGACTGTGCGCAGTAACCTGTAAAATAGTTCTGCCCCAAATCGACACGCACGATAGTTCCGTTTTCAATAAGCTTCTTGAATTCAGAAAAAGGAATCGTTGTATCTGCTCTGGACATGCCCATCATATTTACAAAAAGAATTACAGCAACGCCAACAGCAACAAGCACCCATAAAGACCATTTCGGCTTTTTATCGCCTGAATTATTTGACGGTTCATCTGACAATTTGAAAAAATCGTATGGGTCTGTTTCGTTTTTCTTTTTGTCGTCGTTCTTGTTTTCGCTCATCATATACCCCATATTCAAAGACATATTTATATTCAATTAAAAATCGATAATCTATAAACAGCTACATTTAATATACGAAAATAAACGACATTAGGCTATAGAAAACCACATAAATAAAGAAACTTTTTTTCGTGCAAAAAGCGCTTTTTTTTCAAAAAAATTCACTTTTTTGCTAAAGTTGCTTTTTTCAAGGCCGATATTTAAACGAATTAGAGTGTATTGTATTCTGTTTGTCATTGTGCCACAGCCGGCACATACTTATACAGGGGGAACCGGTGGGATATAATCAAGCTTATAGTGCATACAAAGAGGCTAGCGTAAAAACAGCAAGTCAGGGCAAGCTTATCATTATGCTTTATGACGAATGTGTGCGCCAGCTGAATATGGCCTTGGAGAAGTTCGGCACCGACACAAAGATTGCACCGAAAGACATTGAACAATTCAGCCGCAACATCATCAAAGCGCAAGAAATTATCACAGAGCTGATGGTTTCTCTTGACATGGAATCTGGCGGCGAAATTGCGCAGAATCTGCTTAACCTTTATATGTTCTTCAACCAAGAATTGCTTGAAGCGAACGTGGGTACAAAGCCGGAAAAAATTACGTTCGTCCGCAACATGATGAGCCAGCTCCGCGATTCTTGGGCAACAGCAATCATGAATTCAGTTCCAGTTGAAAATCATGCAATGCAGCACACAGGAATCAACATTTCAGGCTAACTTTTCGGCATTGCAGATAACTTTTGACGGTTTGCCGCGCATGCAATAGAAATGCGCATCATTTTTTGACTAAACCTTTAAGGTTGATTTTTAAGGCAGGTATCCATGACGGAGACTTTAACCCTTACACAGACGGAAATCGATGAGCGTGTCGCAGTTCTGAAGCGTCTCCGTCATCTGCTTGAGCAGCAGAGAGCTAAATTTCAAGAATATCTTCTTGTGCTTGAAAAGCAAGAAGCATGCATAAAATCAGACAATGTAAACGCAATTTCTTCTCAAGCTGAAATCGAAGAGCAGATTGTCTCGAACATCAACAACCTTCAGCGCGTAATTAAACCGATGGAAGACATGTACCGTTCAGTCTATCCGCATGGCGAAACCGAAATTCCGCAGCTTAAGACAGATTTGTATAAGCTTCAGACGCAGGTGCTTGCCCAAAACGAGCGCAACCGCAATTTACTGAAGAGCAATATCGTGCATATCCGCAACCAAATTGCAAAATTCAAGAATCCGTATAAAAACCGGAAAAGCATTTACGCCGGTGAACTTCACGCAGCAAACTACATCGATATTCAGCAGTAGCTTCACCACACAAATCCGCAAAGACAAAGCCGGTGCATCAGCCACCGGCTTTTTTTGTGTCTCAGGATTATAACTTCATGGCTACAATTTCATCATGCAGAGATTTTTCCACGAAGCTATTTAAAGACATATTCATTTTTCTGGCAGCAAGCGCAACCTGACTATGAAACAAAGGCGTAAGCCGCACATTGAATTTGCCCGAATACGGCTTTTCTGGCTCAATACCGTCCTGCCTGCACCATTCAAGATAATCATCAACAGAATCATGAAATTCCTTTTCTATTTCATCTACCGTAGTTCCTTGAAAAGTGATTACAGTGCGTGTATTTATCACCTCTCCAGAAAAAATGCGGGCTTCATCATCGTACTCAACAGAACCAATAAAACCTTTATAAGTCATCATATTTTTACTCCAGCATTTTCCAAGAATCTCCGCATTGATTTTACAGCACCTTTATCTGTTTCGCGTTCCGGGTGAGGTCTATGAAACACAGCACGTTCACCATTAAGCTCAATGCGGACACGAGAACCATTCCCTTCGGAAATTTTTGCACCAAGTGACTTAAGCAAATTCTCAATTTCCTGCCAATCAATATTAGATTGCACAGGATTCTTGAAAATCTGCTCATACACTTTCCGTTGCTTCGCATTCATAAGAATATGATACTACACATTGGTACTAAAGACAAATGATTTTGAGCAACTGTTATCTGCGTGTAAAAATAACCGTATCAGCAGAGTGCAAAACCCCGTCATATTTACAATTCGTTACAGTAAGATTATTACCACTTACAGAATATTCAAAAGAAACAACTCTGTTGATACCTGTGGAACTACCTCCATAGACAACTGTTCCATCATGAACATTGAAACTGAAAACATTACCAGACACTGTATACGGAACAATCGCATGACTATCCAAAGTACTATTGATATAGTCTTTGATAGTAAGATTTGTATTATCAAAAGTCCATTCCATAGTTTCTGTTCCATCATCTGCAACCCATGTGCCAATAAGCGAATTTGAAGCAGCCGGTGCAGAGCTGCTACCGCCGCCCCCTCCACCGCCACCACCGCAGCTAATAAGTGCAAATACAGCAATCAACACAATCAAAATTCCACAAAGTCTTTTCATTTAAAGCTCCTTATAACAGTACAAAATCATAAATACAGATTTTATATATAAAAACCTTAGTATTATAATGTGATTATACTGTACAATATCAAAATTTACAAATTTTTTATCGCATAATTTTATTATTTTTGTGTAATTATATTCAGAAGAAATCGCCATTCTTATTATATGAATTCAATCAGAGAAACATTCATAAACAACTTGAAATATTACAGAAGCCAAAAAGGCATTTCACAAGAAAAGCTTTCTTATGCGGTCGACAAAAGCATCGCCTATATAAATCAGATTGAAAACCGTGACTCATGGCCCCAGCCAGAAATGGTTGATAAAATCGCAACTGCATTAGAAATTCCGTCATCTGCACTTTTTGAAGAAACTAGCAGCCCTCAAAACAAAAAAGCCAAATTTGCAGACACTTTCGGCAAGACCCTCGAAACAGAACTTCTTTCAAGAATTGAAAAAG
>JAEEGL013906244.1_pt1 | contig 13290 bp, 8 predicted proteins | sample 9134231 | NCBI WGS metagenome assembly JAEEGL01 (sample SAMN16246548, study PRJNA631951) | gut metagenome | biome: gut microbiome; feature: rumen; material: fiber-attached | host: Bos | place: Iran: Karaj | collected 2018-10 | reverse complement strand
CTGCAGAAGGGTATCGAGATGGGTGCCGGCAACAGCATCCTCATCAAGGTGAACCAGATCGGTTCCCTCACGGAAACCCTCGACGCCATCGAGATGGCCCACCGTCACGGTTACACCACCGTCACCAGCCACCGCTCCGGCGAAACGGAAGATACCACCATCGCGGACATCGCCGTCGCTACCAACAGTGGTCAGATCAAGACCGGTTCCCTGAGCCGCACGGACCGTATCGCCAAGTACAACCGCCTCATGCGCATCGAAATCGAACTCGCAGAGGAAGCCCGCTACGGTTACAAGAATCTCCGCTAAGAAGCGGTCAACTGCATTAGAAGGCCGTCCCTTGCCGGGGCGGCCTTCTTTTTTTTCGCAGAATTGGTTATCTTTGTAAACTTGACCACAGCTTGACACAAACTAAACTTCAAGTTTTGACTATGCCCCATAAGCTATACATCGGCGCGCTGGCCCTGGCGCTTTTCCTTCCTTCCTGCGTGCGGGAAACCGCACCGGATGCGGCTTCGGAGCCGTCCGGAGAACCGCAGGTCCTTCGGGAAGTCACCCCTCAGATGCAGGTTGTCGTGGAGTTCGACGACCCCATGATTTCCCTCATTGAGGAAGACCTGGCGGAAGGCCGTTTCCTCCGCACCAAGTCGGATGCCCTCAACGGAAGGCTCATGGACCTGGACGTGGTGCAGATGGAACGCGTGTTCCCCTACGCCGGGCGCTTTGAAGAGCGGACGCGCCGGGAAGGCATGCACCGTTTCTACCAGCTGGTCATGGCGGAAGAGACGGCCACGAAGGCCATCGTCTCCCTGAAAGACATGCCGGGCGTCCTGTCGGTGGAGCCCGTGCTGCCCATCGTCCGCCGCGGTTTTGACGACCCTTATTTCTCCCGCCAGTGGCACTACGTGAACACCAAGACCGCCGCTGCGGACATTCATGTCCAGGAAGTCTGGGACAAATACACCGTAGGCTCTTCCAACGTGATTGTGTCGGTGGTGGACGAGGTGGTGGACGTCACCCATCAGGACTTGATAGACAATCTGTGGACGGACGAGGAAGGCCATCATGGCCGCAACTTCGCCCGTAACAGCTGGGACCTCTCCGTCCGGCCGGAGAACGGGAATGGCGATGTGGGGCACGGCACCCACGTGGCCGGGACCGTAAGTGCCGTGAGCAACAACGGGTTAGGCGTAGCCGGCATCGCCGGCGGAGACCATGCGGCGGGCATCCCCGGAGTGCGGATCATGTCCTGCGCCATCTTCTCGGGCCGCAGCCAGGCTTCCGACGGGGGAAGCGCCAATGCCATCAAGTGGGGGGCGGACCACGGGGCCGTCATCTCCCAGAACAGCTGGGGCTATTCGGCCGACAGCAACGCCGACGGCCGCATCTCTTCCAGCGAACTGTCTTCCTACAAGAACATGAGAATACCGGCCACCCTGAAAAAGGCCGTGGACTATTTCATCAAGTATGCCGGTTGTGACGAGGAAGGTGGCCAGTTGCCGGATTCCCCCATGCAGGGCGGCCTGGTCTTCTTTGCCAGCGGCAACGACAATATTGATTACGATGTCATTTCGTCCTACGAGCCCATCATCGCCGTGGGCGCCACCTCCGTGAGCGGCAACAAGGCCAGTTATTCCGGTTACGGAGACTGGGTGGATATTGCGGCGCCGGGCGGAGAAGGTACATCGACCACAAACAGTATCTGGAGTACCCTCCCCGCCAAGGTGGCCAGTGGCTACGGCGGCTTGCAGAACACCAACGGCTATGGCGGCAGCGGCTGGGCCGGCACTTCCATGGCCTGCCCGCATGCGAGCGGGGTGGCCGCCCTCCTGGTGTCTTACTTCGGAGGTCCCGGCTTTACGGCCGAAGCCTGCAAGGAGTATCTCTTGGAAGGCGCCGGAGAAGTGGTGGGCGGAAGCAAGCCCGTCGGCCGCCGCCTGAATGCCCTGGGCGCCTTTGAGTATGGTATCCTGCATGGCGGCGGGTCCTCGGTCCCGCATCCGCCGGTGATAGTCCTGGAAAAGTCTTCCGTCCTGCTGAGTTCGGACGAGACAGTGACGGTGGGCGTCAATGTGTCGGATCCGGACGGAGACCCGGTGACGGTCGCCTGTGAACCGGGTTCCGCGGCCGTCAGTTACGATGCTGAAAAGAATCTCGTCACCATTGTGGGCAAAAATGCGGAGGACGGCACGTACAAGGCGGTCCTGACGGCCACCGACGAAACCGGCCTCAGCGCCAGCGCCACCCTGGAATATACCATCTCCACCAACCATCCTCCGGTGGTGGAACTGGAGAAGGAGGAAGTCACGGTCGCTTTTGACGAGGTGGCCACCATCCATTTCAGCGTGTCGGACCCGGACGGAGACCCCATCTCCGTTTCCTGCTCGGCCGGTTCCAAGGCGCTCAAGCTGGACCGTGACAACGGCGTTATCATCATCACCGGCAGCGGCGCTACGGACGGGACCTACAAGGCCACCCTGGCCGCCGCAGACGACGGCGGGCTCGTCACCCGCGTCTCCCTGGTCTACACGCTCCTCCCCAAGAACCAGGCGCCTGAAATAGAGGTGACTCCCTCGGAAATCACCCTCCGCGGGAACGAGACGGCGGAAGCCCGGGTGACCTGGTCAGACCCGGACGGAGACCAGCTCTCCATCACCTGCGATCCGGGTTCCGAAGCACTCAGCTTTGAATCCGCCACCGGCAAGGTGCTCATCCGCGCCGCCGAGGCGGAGGGCGGTTCCTACCGGGCCATCTTCCTGGCGGCCGACCCCGACGGGGCGGAGGCCAAGGCGGAGCTCTACTATACCATCCTGGAGAACCACGCGCCGGTCATTTCGGCCGACAAGGACCAGTTTACGCTAACCCCGCTCCAGAGCGCCAGCGCCCAAATCAGCTGGTCCGACGAAGACGGGGACCCGCTCACCGTCAGCTGCACGCCGGGCTCGTCGGCCCTTCATTTCGACCCTTCCACCGGACAGGTGGAGATAGTGGGGAACGGTGCCGCTGCAGGCAGCTACAAGGCCGTTTTCACGGCGGAAGACCCGTACGGTCTCAGCGCCAGCACAGAAATTTCCTACACCCTCCTGGCCAATCATGCCCCCGAGGTGAGCGTATCGCCCGCCTCGCTGACCATCAAGCGCACGGAGACGGCGGAAGCCCAGGTCTCCTGGTCGGATCCGGACGAATGGGACCGGCTCACCGTGAGCTGCACGCCCGGCTCGGAGGCGCTCCGTTTTGACGAGGGCAGCGGCAAGGTGCATATTGACGGCAGTAAGGCCCCCTCCGGCAATTACAGGGCCGAGTTTACCGTGAAGGACCTCAGCGGCGCTGCGGCGACGGCCGTCCTCGCCTATACCATCGGCGCCAACCAGGCTCCTTCCGTGGAGAAGACGCCCGGGAACCTCCTCATCCAGGGAATCGGCCAGTCGCGCGAACTGAGTTTGGACGGCGTGTTCCGTGACCCGGACGGGGAATCCCTGACCCTCAGCGCCCACGTTACGGGCGGGCAGGATGTCGTGAAGGCGGACGTGACGGGCCAGACCCTCCGGCTCTCCTCCCTCAAGGCCGGCGTGGCCACCGTCCAGGTGGAAGCCACCGACGCCGCCGGCGCCTCCTGCTCCGCGTCTTTCCAGGTGGCCGTGAAGCCCAGCGGCAATCCCGTGGACGTGTATCCCATCCCGGCCAGTGAGTATGTCTACTTCCAGCCGGCCTCCCTCACGGAGGTCCCGGCCAGCATCGTTTTCTATACGGCCACCGGGGTCCGCGCCCTGCAGCTGAGCGCCTCCGGCAGCGTCTTCAATCCCATCCGGGTCGATGTCACGTCCCTCGCTCCCGGGCGGTATGCCGCGGAACTTACGTACGAAGGACAAACCATTGAAACCCAGGTTGTTGTGAGATGAGTGTCCGCCGCATCGTCCTCTTCCTCCTCCTGCTCCTGACGGCAGCCTGCGAGGTGCAGCAGCCCCCGGAGGCCGCTGCACCCCCCGTTCCGTCGGCAGCTGCGGGGGAAGGGTTCGTTCCCGGCATGCTCACCCTTCAGTTTGACGACCAGATGCTTTCGCTCATCGAGGAAGACCTCGCCTCCGGCGGCCTTCCCACCAAGGCGCCCGCACTGGGCGGACTGATGGAGGACCTGGGCATCGTCCATATCGAGCGCGTTTTCCCCCATGCCGGAAAGTACGAGGCGCGCACCCGGGCGGCGGGCCTGCACCGCTTCTACCAGGTGCAGTTTGCCGATACCCTGCCTCCCACCAAGGCGGCCGGCAGTTTCCGGGAACTTCCCGGCGTGCTGTCGGCGACGCCCCAGCGGAAAGTGCATCCGCGAAGCCCGTTCAACGACCCGCTCTTTCCGCGCCAGTGGCACCTGGTGAATACCCGGACGGAGGGGGTGGATATTGGCGTCCAGGAGGTGTGGGACCATTACACCACCGGCAGTGCCGATGTCATCGTGTGCGTAGTGGACGAATGCATAGACGCCAGCCATCCGGACCTGGCCGGCAATCTCTGGACAGACCGGAACGGCCATACCGGCTATAATTTCGCCCGCGGCAGCCATGACCTTACCATCCGGCCGGCGGACGGTGAGGGAGACACGGGGCATGGCACCCACGTGGCCGGCATTATCGCCGCCGTAAGCAACAACGGCCTGGGCGTGGCCGGAATCGCCGGTGGAGACGCCGGCGCCGGCATCCCCGGGGTTCGCCTCATGAGCTCTGCCATTTTTTCGGGCACGCGCTCCGCTTCCGACGCCGATGCGGCCAGGGCCGTCAAATGGGGGGCCGACATGGGCGCCGTCATTTCCCAGAACAGCTGGGGGTATGAGGCCGACGGCTGCCTGGGGGAAGATCCGGACGGCCGCATCTCCACCGAGGAACTCCGGGCCTACAAGACCTGGGAGATTGACGACGCCATGCGCGAAGCCATCGACTATTTCATCCGCTATGCCGGCTGCGACGAGCAGGGAAACCGCCTCGGGAACGCGCCCATGCAGGGCGGCCTGGTGTTTTTTGCCGCCGGCAACGAGAACATAGACTATGATCCCGTCTGCTGCTATGACCCTGTTATAACCGTCGGGGCTTTTTCGGACGATGGAGGCAAGGCATCCTATTCCAATTACGGCCCCTGGGTAGACATTGCCGCGCCCGGCGGGCAGGGATGGTATTCCTACGATTCCATCTGGAGCACGCTGCCCGTCAGCCTGGAAACCTCCGGTTACGGCGGCACCGAATGGGCCGGCACCTCCATGGCCTGTCCGCATGCGAGCGGCGTGGCGGCGCTCATCATCTCTTACTTCGGCGGCCCCGGGTCGGATTTTACGGCCGAAGAATGCCGGGAATACCTCTTCGGCGGCCTGGGCGGCATTATCGGCGACAGCCATCCCATAGGGCGGAAGTTAAGCGCCGCCGGTGCGTTCCGCTACGGACGCAGCCACCGGGCGGGCGCCCCCGTCATCTCTTTCTCCCGGAACCCCGTGAGCCTGAAGGCGCATGAGCGGGAGACCGCCCAGGTAAGCGTGGAGCCTTCGGACGGGGTAAGCCTCCGCTGCGAAAGCCGGTCCCCCGGCTTCAGCTTCGATGCCGCTTCCGGCATCATCACCCTGGTGGGACAGGAAGCTCCGGAGGGCTCTTATGCGGTGGAAATCCTGGCCTCCGCCGCCAGCGGCGCAGAATCCTCCGCCACTTTCAGCTATACCATCCTTCCCAACCACGCACCGCGCGTGGTGAGCACCCCGGCCCCCATCCTCCTGCAGGGCCAGGTGCCGGAATCCAGCCTGAGCCTGGAACCTTACTTCAAGGATGAGGACGGAGAGACGCTCCGCTACGAGGCCAGGGTGGAAAACCCCGGCGTGGTCTCCCTTTCCCTTTCCGGTACCCGGCTTATGCTGACAGGGGCTTCCTTCGGCCTTACACAGGTGACGGTGACGGCCCTCGACATCCGGAACGAAAAGGCGGAAGTCACCTTCCCGGTTGCCCGTCCCAATCCGGACAAGCCCGTCACGGCTTGGCCGCAACCGGCACAGGATGAAGTATTTATCGGAATTGACACTCCGGAAACCGTTCCGGTGGAAGTGGTCCTTTATTCCGCCGCCGGCAGCCGGGTCTTCGGGGAGCAGCTGCTGGGAAGCGCCTTTGTCCCCCTCTGGATAGACCTTGAAAAAATGGCCCCCGGCCGTTATACGGCGGTGGCCACTTATTCCGGAAAACAGTACAGGATTCCCGTTGTCAAGCGCTAAAGCGTATCCTGCTTCAGCGCCTCCACGTATTTGGCTACCCGGTTCAGCTGGGCGGGAATGGCTATGCTCTGCGGGCAGCGCGGCAGGCATTCGCCGCAGCTGATGCAGCGGTCTGCCTGGCGGACGGTGGCCACGGCCCTGTCGTAACTCACCAGGTACTGTTTCTTGAGCTTGGCATAGTCCTTCTGCTCCCGGCTCTGGGCATAGGTGCCCTCCGTGACGCTGCGGTTGTAATGCTGGAAGACACCGGGAATGTCAATCCCCCAGGGACAGGGCATGCAGTACTTGCAGTCTGTACAGTTGATGAGGGGATACTCCATCATCTGCACTGCCATGTGCTCCATGAACTCCAGCTCTTCTTCGTTGAGGGGACGGAAGTGCGTGAATGTCTTGATGTTGTCCAGGAGCGGATCCATGTTGGTCATGCCGGAGAGGGTGCAGAGCACGCGCGGGTAGGTTCCGCAGAAGCGGAAGGCCCAGGAGGCAATACTGCTGTCCGGCTCCCGTGCCTTCATCTGGCGGGCGATGCCTTCCGGTACGTTGGCGAGGCGTCCGCCCAGCAGGGGCTCCATGATGATAATGGGAATCTCCCGCTTGTCCAGTTCTGCATACAGGTAGTCCGCATTCACGTTCCGGACCCCGTCTGCGTGCTTCCAGTCCACGTAGTTCATTTCTATCTGGCAGAAGTCCCAGTGCATTTCGCCGGAGTCGTACAGCTGCATGAAATAGTCGAATTCCGGCCGGGAGCCGTGGAAAGAGAAGCCCAGGTTGCGGATGCGGCCGGCCTCTTTTTCCTTGAGGAGGAAGGGCACCAGGCCGTTGTCCACGTAGCGCCTGCGGAAGGCTTCGCTGCCGCCGCGGCCGATGGAGTGCAGCAGGTAGTAGTCGAAGTAGGTGGTGTTGAGCTGCTCGAAGGAGTCGTGGTACATCTTGAGGGAGGCTTCCGGCGTGAAGTCCCCGAAGTTGGAAAGCTTGGTGGCAATGTAATAACTCTCCCGGGGATGCTTGCCGAGCGCAATGCCCGCCGCTTTCTCCGACTGCCCCTGGAGGTACGCGGGAGACGTGTCGAAGTAATTGATGCCGTGGGCAATGGCGTAGTCCACCATTTCGTTCACCGCTTCCTGGTCTATGACGTCTTTCCCGTTTTCGTCCTTCACCATGGGCCAGCGCATGCAGCCGAAACCGATGAGGGAAACCTTGTCTCCGTTGCGGGGGTTCACCCGGTATACCATTTCTTCCGGGCCCTCGGCCGCGCTGCCGCCCTTTTTGGGAGCAGCGGGGGCGCAGGCAGCCGCCAGGGCGGCCGCACCGCTTATCTTGATAAAGTCTCTTCTTTTCATGCTTCCATGTGTTCGTATCGTCCATTCACCGTTATGGCGCTGACCGGCCGTACCGGGCACAGCTGTTCGCAGGCGCCGCAGCCAATGCAGATTTCTTCCGCCACCACCGGGCGGCTGTTCCCCGTCTGGGGGTCGGTTACCATCTGGATGGCTCCTACAGGGCAGCTGCGGGAGCATTTTCCGCAGGAGGATTTGCCGGTGGCCGAGAGGCATAGTTCCGGGTTGACGCCTGCCGTTCCCACGTGGTAGAGGGTCTTCTCTTCCCGGGTGATCTTCCGGATGGCGCCGGCGGGGCAGAGTTCTGAGCAGCGGGTGCATTCCGGCCGGCAATACCCCTTTTCATAGGACAGCTGCGGCTGCATGAAGTGCTCCAGGTCCGAGGACGGACGAAGGACATGGTTGGGGCATTCGGCTACGCAGAGCTGGCAGCCCGTGCAGCGCTTGTAGAAGTCCCGCACGCTCTTGGAGCCGGGAGGGGTGATGGGAACGCTGCGCTCCGGCGCCTGCTTGGGAAGGACCTCGGCAAAGCCGCCGTCCAGTTTCTTCCCCTGGGCCGACAGTTTCTGGGCCGCCAGGGTGCCGGCAGCTACCGCCGTTCCGGCCATGAAGGCGCGCCGCCCTTTGTCCGTGCCGGCATGGGCCGCCGACCGGCCGGCGTAGCTCTTGCCCCAGGCAAAACGGTATTTCAGGGCCCCGAAGCGGCAGCTCTCTATGCAGTTGAAGCAGTCTACGCAGCGGCTGTAGTCAATCTGGTGATTGTCGATGTCGATGCAGTGCGCCTTGCACTTGAACTCGCAGGCGCGGCAGTTCTTGCACTTGTCCAGGTTGATAACCGGGGCAAAGAGCGAGAAGCGCGACAAAAAGCCGAGGGTGGTCCCCACCGGGCAGATGCTGTTACAGTAGGTGCGCCCGCCCTTGAAGGAGAGGACCACGATGACCACCAGCGTGACGATGGCCACGATGAACGTGGGAAGGCTCCTGATCCACACTTCTTGAGGATAGAAGGCATAGCTTCCCAGGCGTTCCGACGCCCAGGCCAGGAGGTTGTTTCCCCACAGGTAGAGCGGCTGCAGGAGGTTCTGCACCATGCGCCCGTAGGCGCTGTAGGGCGCGAGGAACGTGACGATGAAGTGGAATCCGCCCGCCAGGGCGGCGACAAAGAGGACCCATACGCCGTCCCGCAGCCACGTGGCTTCTTTCCGGTAATGGTACGGCCGCTTGTCCTTCCGGGTGCCCAGGTGCGAAACCACGTCCTGGAAGATGCCGAGGGGGCAGATGACCGAGCAATAGACCCGGCCGAAGAGGAGGGTGACAACCGCGAGGCCCACGATGACCGCCACGTTGACCGCCAGGATGGCCGGCAGCAGCTGCAGTTTGGCCATCCAGCCCAGGTACAGGTGGAGCACCCCCGTGAAATCCAGCAGCAGCAAGGTGATTCCGATGAGGAACACCAGTGCCAGAACTACTCTAACTCTTTTAAGCATTGTGGTTTATCGAATGATCCATCTACAAAGATAGAATTTTTTGCCGAATTCGGAATACGCACGGGGAAACTTTGCCGGGATATAGAAAGAGTATGGCTAAAAATTTGCTATATTTGCAGGTCGCAAAAAACTGAACGCATATATGTTACCGAAAGCCAAAGAAATCGTGGATGCCATGGGCGTCAAGATGCAGGACGCCGTGGACTTCCTGGAAGAAGACCTCAAGAACTACCGGGTGGGCAAGGCCTCTCCGGCCATCCTGAATCCCGTGATGGTGGATTACTATGGGAGCGCCACCCCGCTCAACCAGGTTGCCTCCGTCACCACCCCGGATGCCAAGACCATCGCCATCCAGCCTTGGGAGCGCAACATGATTGGCAAGATTGAGAAAGCCATCCTGGACGCCAACGTGGGCCTCACTCCTTCCAACAACGGGGAAATCATCCGCTGCGTGGTGCCCGCCCTCACGGAAGAGCGCCGCAAGGAGCTCATCAAGAAGGCCAAGGCCCAGGGAGAGACCACCAAGGTGACCATCCGCAACGTGCGCCGGGAAGGAATCGACCTCCTCAAGAAAGCCCAGAAGAACGACGGCCTCTCCGAAGACGGGGAGAAAGAAGGAGAGGACGAGCTCCAGAAGGTGACGGACAAGTGGGTGAAGAAGGTGGACGAGGTCATTGCCGCCAAGGAAAAAGACATCCTCACCGTATAACGGACCCATGGACGGCAGCCGGGGTCCTTTGCATGCGTCCTCCCGCCCGTTGTACGTCGCGGGTCCCTGCAGTGCCGAAAGTGAGCAGCAAGTGCTGGCCACCGCCCGCGCGTTAGCGGGGCTGGAGGTCGGCATTTTCCGTGCCGGCCTGTGGAAGCCGCGCACCCATCCAGGCGGCTTCGAGGGCGTAGGAGCGGAAGGCCTTCCCTGGCTTGTCCGCGTAAAGGAGGAAACCGGCCTCAAGGTGTGTACGGAGGTGGCCTCCGCCGCCCACGTGGAGGCTTGCCTCCGGGCGGGCCTGGACCTGGTTTGGATTGGGGCCCGCACCACGGCCAACCCCTTCCAGGTGCAGGAGATTGCCGATGCGCTCTCCGGAACCCGTCTTCCGGTGCTGGTGAAGAATCCGCTGAGCCCGGACGTGGGCCTGTGGGCGGGCGCCCTTGAGCGGCTTTCCCGCGCGGGTATCCAGCAGATCGGGCTCATTCACAGGGGCTTTTCGGCTCCATCGCCCGGCCCCTACCGCAATGCGCCCGGCTGGGCGCTGGCCATCGAGATGCGCACCCGTTTCCCGCAGCTGCCGTTCCTTACGGACCCTTCCCATCTGGGCGGAGACCGCCGGGTGGTCCGGGAACTGTCCCAGCGGGCGCTGGACCTCGGATTCGACGGCCTCATGCTGGAATGCCACTGCTGCCCGGAAAAGGCCCTCAGCGATGCCGCCCAGCAGCTTTCCCCGGAAGAATTGAAACAGCTCCTGGAGCACCTGACGGTGCGTCAGGGCCATTCCGAAGACGAGGCTTTCCAACGCGGCATGGAGGCATTCCGTGCCCGTATCGACGACATTGACGAAGACCTCCTGCGGCTTCTCAAGGAGCGCATGGACGTGAGCCGGAGCATAGGCGCCTACAAGAAAAAACACAATGTGGCCATCGTCCAGGCAGGGCGGTGGGAACAACTGCTGTCCGGCATGCTGGAGCAGGCGGCGGCCATGGGGCTTTCGGAAGCCACCGTCCGCACCATCATGACGGCCATCCACGAAGAATCCGTCCGGGTACAGGAGCCGGACGAAGAGAGATAAGAAAATGATATACAGAATCATACTGGGCCTCCGCCACCTGTTTTACAACAAGGGCTGGAAGAAATCTTACAAAGCGGACGTTCCCACGGTGTGTGTGGGGAACGTGACGGTGGGCGGTACGGGCAAGACCCCGCACACGGAACTGGTGCTCAGACTCCTTTCCCGCAGTGACGACTGGGCCTACCGGAATATCGCCATGCTGTCTATGGGCTACAAACGCAAGTCGAAAGGTTTCCAGAAGGTGTCCCGCGAAGGGACGGCCCTGCAGTTTGGCGACGAGCCGGTTCAGGTGGCCCGGAAGTTCCCCGCCGTGACGGTGGCGGTGGACAAGGACCGCGTGGAGGGCTGCCGTTTCCTCACCCATCCGGAGGAACTCCAGACCTCGAAGAAGGCCCGCCGGTGCGCGGACAAGAACTTTCCGGCGGCGGACATCATCGTCCTGGACGATGCCTTCCAGTACCGGAAACTCCGCTGCGAGGTGAATATCGTCCTGGTGGATTACAACCGGCCGGTGCAGAAGGACCGGCTGCTTCCCTGGGGGCGGCTGCGGGACCTTCCTTCCCGGCTCAAGGCGGCCGACATCATCATCGTCACCAAATGTCCGGCGTCCCTCGATGACTGGCAACGCAGCCAGTGGGCCCGCCAGCTGCGGCTCAGGGAGGGCCAGAAGCTCTTTTTCACCACCCTTGCCTATGGGCAGATGGAGCCGCTTTTCCCCGAGGGCGATGTCCGCTACACCTATTCCCAGCGCCTGGCGCTCTTTACCGGCATTGCCAATGACGCTCCGCTGAGAAGCTATCTGTCAGATACTTATAAGATTGTCAAGCGCATTGCTTTCCCGGACCATCACCGCTATACCGCGGCCGATATCCGGACGCTCCGCAGCGCCGTCAAAGAATTCCCCACTGCCTGCCTGGTGACCACCGAGAAGGATGCCCGGCGCGTGGCGGAAGCTCCCGGCCTGCCGGCGGAACTCAAAGCCCGGATGTTCTATGTCCCGGTGGAGGCAGCCTTTTTTGACGAGTCGGAAGAGGCCGCCTTCGAGAGCCTGCTGCTGGAACGCCTGCGGGCCCGTCAGTCGTAAACGGAAGCGGCTTCCGGAGATTCGGCGCCCCAGCGCTCGGCCACATAGTCCAGGGTGGCGAAAATCTCGTCCACGTCCTTGGAGGTGACCAGTTTGATGCGGGTTTCCTTGAAATCCCTGAGGCCCTTGAAGTAGCAGCTCAGGTGGCGGCGCATTTCGTACACGCCGGTGACGGGGCCTTTGAGGTCCAGCGAGAGCTGGAAGTGGCGTTTGGCCAGCGTCACGCGGTCGCGGACGCTCATGGGCGGCAGCTCCTCGCCGGTGTCCAGCAAATGCCTGATTTCCGTGAAGATCCAAGGATGGCCGAAGGAAGCCCTGCCCACCATGATACCATCCACCCCATAGCGCTCAAACGCTTCCCGCGCCTTGGCGGCGGAGTTGATATCGCCGTTGCCTATGATGGGAATATGCATCCGGGGATTGTTTTTCACCGCTCCTATCAGGCTCCAGTCCGCTTCTCCTTTATACATCTGGCAGCGCGTGCGCCCGTGAATGGTAAGGGCGGCGATGCCCGTATCCTGCAGGCGTTCGGCCAGTTCGACAATAATCTTGGAGCTGTCGTCCCAGCCCAGGCGGGTCTTCACGGTCACGGGCTTGGAAACTGCCTCCACGATGGCCCTGGTGATGGCCACCATCTTGTCCGGCTCCCGCATCATGCCGCTGCCGGCGCCCCTGCCGGCAATCTTGGAAACCGGGCAGCCGAAGTTGATGTCCACTACATCGGCCCCGTGCCCGCCGGCGAGCTCCGCGGCGCGGTCTGCCATGCGGGCGGCGTCCACCATGGATTCGGGGATGCTGCCGTAAATCTGAACCGCCACCGGAGCCTCTTCCGGCAGGGTTTTCATCTTGGCGATGGTCTTCTGGACGTCCCGCACCAGTCCGTCCGAACTCACGAATTCGGTGGTGACCATGGCCGCTCCCGCCTCCCGGCAAAGGATGCGGAAAGAGGCGTCCGTGACGTCCTCCATGGGCGCCAGCGTTACCGGCCGGCAGCCCAGGTCTATGCTTCCAATCTTCATTCCGCCTGCAAAGATAGTTGAACTTTGCGGTTCCGGCAAGCCGTTGCCGGCCACGGTATCAGCCAAGAGCCCTTCGACTTATATTTTTTGGTATTTTCACAGAAAATTGCTACCTTTGCGGTCCCTCTGACTATGGGGGGATCGCAACTTTATATGTTAAACCATTAATAATCAAGACAGTGGACACACTTAGCTACAAAACAGTTTCCCTGAATGCGGCAACTGTGAACAAGGAGTGGCTCGTCATTGATGCAACCGACCTCTTCCTGGGTCTCCTGGCTTCCCGCGTCGCTCTCGTGCTCCGCTGCAAGAACAAGCCCGGCTTCACCGCGCATGTGGACTGTGTG
>JAEEGL012217270.1_pt1 | contig 13290 bp, 11 predicted proteins | sample 9134231 | NCBI WGS metagenome assembly JAEEGL01 (sample SAMN16246548, study PRJNA631951) | gut metagenome | biome: gut microbiome; feature: rumen; material: fiber-attached | host: Bos | place: Iran: Karaj | collected 2018-10 | reverse complement strand
CTCTACATGTCTGTCGAGACGGAGGGAGAGTGTCTCTACGCCCTGCAGGAGCAGGAATGCGTTGAAAGGTGAGATGGCAGCACCTGTGTCACGCAGGATGATCGCACGGATATATGTTACGAATGCTGCGGGACCGACTGCGTCATAGAAGGATACACCGTGATAGCTCGGGTTGGGTTCTGCGATGTTCGGATACTTGCCGGATGCCTTCCAGTCGAACTTGCCGGACTCGATGATGATGCCGCCCAGAGTTGTTCCGTGACCGCCGATGAACTTTGTTGCGGAGTGTACTACGATGTCTGCACCGTGCTCGAATGGTCTGATCAGGTAAGGTGTGCCGAATGTATTGTCTACTACTACGGGCAAACCGTACTTGTGAGCGATCTCTGCTACTGCATCGATATCCGGGATATCGGAATTAGGATTGCCGAGTGTCTCAAGATAGATCGCTCTTGTGTTCTCTTTTATGGCGCCTTCAACTTCAGTGAGGTTGTGAGCATCAACGAATGTTGTCTCGATGCCGTACTGGGGAAGAGTGTGGCTTAAGAGGTTATAAGAACCGCCGTAGATCGTCTTTTGTGCTACGATGTGGCCGCCGTTAGCTGCAAGAGCCTGAATCGTGTATGTGATAGCTGCTGCGCCGGATGCAACTGCGAGTGCTGCGCTGCCGCCTTCGAGTGCTGCAATTCTCTCTTCGAGAACTCCCTGTGTGGAGTTTGTAAGTCTTCCGTAGATGTTGCCTGTAGCTCTTAAGTTGAATCTTGCTTCAGCGTCTTCGCTGTTGTGGAATACATAAGCTGTTGTCTGATAAATAGGTACTGCTCTTGCATCTGAAGCGCTGTCTGCCTGTTCCTGTCCTGCGTGAATCTGTAAAGTTTCGAATCTGTGTGCCATATTTTTAATCTCCTTTGAATTGTTTTTAGTTTTGATTTTGAATTTTTGGCAAAAAAATGAGGCCCCTTGGTGCCTCTCTCATTCCTGTTTCATTTGGTTCGCGATCTTAAGGTCACATTCGCATTTCCGAACAAGGTGTACAAGAGAAGCACATCATATCCTGCATACAGCACATGCTGTCTGCCATCGTACACATATCCATTGACCAATACTTGATGGTTGCCATTTTGCTTCTCCTTTCTTGAGTCGTGCAGTGGAATTAACCTACCTGCTTGGTGGGTATAATACACATGTTCGGGAACGGTGTCAATACCTTATGCAAAAAATTTCCGAAATTCTTTTTTCCCCTTGTATTGTGGGGAGTTCCGTGTAAAATACAATTACCCCACCAAAACGGTAGGTTGTAGCATTATAAAAGCTTAATTAAGTAAATCTAATACCAATTTAGGAGGACCTATGATATACGCAGACAACGCAGCGACTACCAGGATGAGCAAAGCTGCAATCGAGGCAATGCTGCCTTACATGGATGAGGTGTACGGCAATCCTTCCAGCCTCTATTCTTTCGGACAGGATGCAAAGGAAGCTCTCGAAAACGCAAGGGGAAGAGTTGCCGCATGCATCGGCGCAGATGCAAGGGAGATCACATTTACTTCCGGCGGAAGCGAAGCCGACAACCAGGCGATCTTCACCGCTGCACATCTGGGCGCGAAGAAGGGCAAGAAACACATAATCTCGACAGCCTTCGAGCACCACGCAGTCCTGCACACATTGGACAGACTTAAGGCAGAAGGATTCGAGATCACGCTCCTCGACGTTCACAAGAACGGCGTCATAACTGCAGAAGAAGTCCTTGCCGCGCTCCGCAATGACACATGCCTTGTAACGATAATGTACGCGAACAACGAGATCGGCACGGTCCAGCCCATTGCCGAGATCGGTGCTGCCCTTAAGGACAAGGACGTAATCTTCCACACGGATGCTGTTCAGGCGGCAGGCCATTTGCATATCAATGTAAAAGAACAGAACATAGACATGCTCTCGATATCGGGACACAAGTTCCACGGCCCGAAAGGCATCGGCGTGCTGTACACCAGGACAGGCATCCGTCTTGAGACCATCATCTCCGGCGGCGCGCAGGAGAGAGGAAAGCGTGCAGGTACCGAGAACATCCCCGCTATCATGGGACTTGCAAAGGCGCTTGAAGATGCTGTCGCAGGAATAGACGAAAACGCGGCGAAACTCTCAGCCCTGCGCGACAAGCTCATCGCAGGTCTGGACAAGATCCCTTACGGCGGACTGAATGGTGACGCGCAGAAGAGACTTCCTTCCAACGTGAACTTCTGTTTCGAGGGAATAGAGGGAGAATCGCTCCTGCTCCTGCTAGACGACAAGGGCATCTGCGCATCTTCCGGAAGCGCGTGCACATCAGGTTCTCTCGACCCGAGCCACGTCCTGCTCGCTATCGGCAGACCTCACGAGGTCGCACACGGTTCGCTCCGTCTGAGCCTCGGTGAGGACACGACAGAAGAAGATATCGATTACATCATCACGGCAGTAACAGATGTAGTTACGTACCTCAGGAACATGTCTCCTTTCTGGAGAGACCTGGTTGAAGGCAAGCGTCAGCACGTATTTGAGAAGTAAAGGAGTACTAATATGGCTTTATACAGTGAGAAAGTAATGGACCACTTCAGGAATCCGAGGAACGTCGGCGTCATCGAGAATGCGGACGGCGTCGGTGAAGCAGGCAATCCGGTATGCGGAGACATCATGAAGATCTACCTCAAGATCGAAAGCGACATCATCACAGACGTTAAGTTCGAGACATTCGGCTGCGGCAGCGCGATCGCATCAAGCTCGATGGCGACTGAGCTCATCAAGGGCAAACCGATCAGCGAGGCAATGACTCTTACAAACAAGGCGGTAACAGAGGCTCTGGACGGACTTCCCGCACATAAGCTCCACTGCAGTGTGCTTGCGGAAGAAGCGATAAGGCTTGCTCTGCGTGATTACTTTGACAAGAACAACATCCCGTACGATCCGAAGGAATTCCCGGACGCACACTGCGATACCTGCTGCCACACCTGATTTGAAGGCACATGACGGTTGTGTTAGGATACTTTTGTAGCGGGGTATCAGTATTATGATGATGGTTTCCACAAAGGGGCGTTATGCCTTAAGAGTAATAATCGATCTGGCAGAAAACGGCGGGGATGGTTATACCCCGATGAAGGAAGTTGCCGAGAGACAGGGCATCTCGCTCAAGTACTTAGAGCGCATACTTCCGCTCCTGGTTTCTGCCGGACTGATCGAAGGCGTTCACGGCAAGGGCGGCGGATACAAGCTTTCGAAAAAGCCTGAGGAATACACTGTAGGAGAGGTGCTCCGTGCCGCGGAGGGTGATATCGCTCCCGTTGCCTGCCTGGAGTGCAATTCCGAGATCTGCAGCAGACAGGATACCTGCAGGACCAGGCCGATGTGGACCAAGCTCGATACCCTGATAAACGATTATCTTGATTCGGTTACGATTAAAGATCTGATGGAATCCGAGTGACCGATCATGCTCGCTTAGGTCCTCCGCGCTCTGCTTGTGCGGAAATCGCTCGCATAATCGGTCACTCTCTGTATCAGTACGAATTTTATTGACTACCCCCGTTGATAATTTATAATTTTCTTATGGAATAAAATCTTTTTTATGGGAAGGGGTAGTTTATGGCTATTTGGGATCAGCCTGCACAGAAGTTTGGTGTGCCGAATGAGGCAGGAGAGAAGATACTCTCTGCTAATTCATCGAAGTGTCCAAACTGCGGACAAAACCTGTTTTACGACTCAACTCACGGAGCAATGACATGTAAGCACTGCGGAGGCCTTTTTGATCCCGCAACGCTTGGCAGAGTCGGTTCGTTCGGCATCGAGAATCCGGAGAGGGCATACGACGGCACTCTCGAGATCAGCGACGAAGACATGCAGCGTCAGGAGATCGTCTGCAACGCATGCGGTGCGGAGGTTGTAACGGATAAGAACACCGCGTCGACGATCTGCACGTTCTGCGGATCGCCTGCTGTCGTTACGAGAAGACTCACGAGAGAGTTCAGACCTGACCGCATAATTCCGTTCAAGATCGACAAAGCAAAGGCGATGAGCCTCTTCGAAGAGCACTGTAAGACGGTCGACCATCTTCCGAAAAGCTACAGCCAGAAGAAGACTTTCGAGAAGTTCACGGCGCTCTATGTACCGACGTGGATCGTGTCGAGTGATGTCGAGGTGAATGTTGCGGGCCAGGGGCACATGGGTAAGAGCGTCGATGATATCTACAGAGAAAACTACCAGGGTGACAGCAAGAACTATTCGACTCTGGCTTACGGCAAGGCTTTCTTCCGTCTGAAGAACATTCCTTTCGACGGAGAGAAGCACATCGCGGACAGGCTTATCGCAGCGGCAGAGCCGTTCGATTACGATGACATGGTACCGTTCAAGAGCGAATACCTTCAGGGTTATGTCGCAGAGAAGTACGACGAGCTCCCGATCGATATGACGGATAAGATTTACAGACGTATGGATAAGTACGCGCTGCAGGTCTGCGATTTGATCAATTTCGGATACGACAAGTTTACGACGCACTCCGAGATGAGCACGACGAAATACAACAACCAGAGCATTACTTATGCGCTTCTTCCGGTATGGTTCATGACCATCGAGTATGACGGCATCAAGTATCAGTACATTGTCAACGGCCAGACCGGTAAGGTCTCCGGCGAATTCCCGTATGCGAAGGGATGGGAGACGGTCGAGCGTGCCGGAAGAAAGGTCCGCATTGGAACGATATCTCTGAACATGGGTCTCAGAAAACTCATCTACGGTATTCCGCTCGCAGGATATTTCTTACTGAGAGTCCTCGGAAGCAGGAGCAAGATCTCGTCCAGGCTCATCGTGTGGATGATAATGAATCCTATCGAGTCCCTGCTCATTGCCCTGCTCATAGGTGCGATAATGTACGGCTGCATCGAGATCCTGCCGAAGATGCTGCAGCGTAAGGAGAAGGAGACAATCGCGAACCTTAACAAGGCGGGTGACCACGATATGGCACCGGCTCCGTCCGCGGATCAGTATTTCGATACGCAGGCAAAGGTCTATGCATACGAGACAAACAACAAGTTCGTCCCTATCGATTCCGGATGGTCATACGGAGAGAAGGCGCATTTCGACTTCAAGAACGCAGCGCCAAAGGTCGAAGAAGAGGAAGTGGACGAGAATGCCACGGAGTTCCAGAAGCTTGGCTCGGAAAGAGGCATGCTCTCGTAAAGTTCAGTACTTGCTTAATCTGAAAGGACTGATCTCTTGAAAGAAGTCAGTCCTTTTATTTTGCCCGGGAATTCGATATAGAAATCCGCTGCTTAGCGGATATGCGAGCGGATAACGAGCTTTTTGAAGCCTGCAAGTCAAGAATCCGCTATAGAAATCCGCTGCTTAGCGGATGTGTGAGCGGATAATGCACATTTTGATGCCTGAAAGCCAAGAATCCGCTATAGAAATCCGATGCTTAGCGGATGTGCAAGCGGATAACGAGCGTTTTGAAGCCTGCAAGTCAAGAATCCGCTATAGATATCCGCTGCTTAGCGGATGTGCGAGCGGATAATCGTAAAAAAGGGTGCCGCGAAGGCACCCTTTGATCAGATAACAATTGTAACAACACTGTTTTACTTTGAATCGTCTATTATGTTTCCGTTTCTGACGTTCTTCTCGATCAGGTGCTCTCTGGCATATTCCCAGATATCTTCAGAACCCTTGGATGTGTTCTGATTGCGCTTCATGACCCAGCTTCGCTGAACGTCGTGTTCCTTCCAGGCTTTGCCGTCAGCGGCATCGTTCAGGATGAGAGGCTGGAAGCAGTCCATCGTTCTGGCGAACTTTGCTTCAGGCGTCTCCTGCGCTTCGAACTCGAGCCAGAGAGACTTGAAGTTTTCGCCCTGGTCGGGAGGGAGGATGCCGTAGAGTTTGTCGGCAGCCTTCGCTTCGCGTTCAGCCTGCGTCTTCTTGCCCTCTTCGTCATATGCATAGGTATCACCGGCATACACTTCGACGAGGTCGTGGATAAGCAGCATCGAGATCGTCTTGAGCACGTCGATCTCCGTGTTGGAGTACTCATTCAGAAGAAGAGTCATTATCGCCATGTGCCAGGCGTGCTGGGCATCATCTTCGTGAGTCTCGCCGTCGGTCAGATAGCTCTGACGCTTGATGAGCTTTTCCTTATCGATCTCTCTTATGAAAGCAAGCTGCTTTTCAAAACGTTCCCGATCCATGATTACTTCTCAGCTACGACCTGATCGAAAGTATCAACGACTTCCTTCTCGGGTGCCTTGGTAACAAGTGATACCACAACAGCAACTACCAGGTTGAGGATGAATGCGGGGAGGAGCTCATAGATATCGAGAGCAGAACCTGCGCATGCAACTCTTACGCCGAACTTCCAGATGAAGATCATGGCACCGCCGGAGATCATGCCTGCGAGGATGCCCCACTTGTTGGATCTCTTCCAGAACAGAGCGAGGAGCACTGCGGGTCCGAAGCATGCACCGAAGCCGCCCCATGCGAATGAGACGATCCTGAATACTGATGAATCAGGGTTGAGTGCGAGGAATACGGCGATGATGGAGATAACGATAACCGTGATCCTTGCGATCCACATCGAAGCCTTCTGTGAGATCTTGACCTTGAAGAACTCGGCAACGATGTTCTGGGATACTGCGGATGCTGCAGCGAGGAGCTGGGAGTCAGCAGTGGACATCGTTGAGGCAAGGATGCCTGCGAGGATGATACCGCCTACAACAGCAGGTATATAACCGTGAGAGGAGATGAGCTTTGCAACGTCGATGACTACAGACTCAGCTTCAGAGTTTGTAGCATACTGAGGGAAGCCGGGAACTGACTTCATTACGGAGTAACCGACAACACCGATGAGGATTGCGACTGCCATGGAGATAACGACCCAGACAGAAGCGACTCTTCTTGAGAGCTTGAGCTTCTCCTTGTTCTCGATAGCCATGAATCTGAGAAGGATGTGAGGCATACCGAAGTAACCGAGACCCCATGCAAGAGTCGATATGATGGGAAGTGCTCCGTAACTGCCGACAGATCCGTCAGCGATCATGTGGCCCTTGAAGATGTCGAGGTAACCCTCGAGGCCCTGTACGTTTGCAAATACATTATCAAAACCGTTTACGATACCTTCAGTAAAGCCGAGAACGACAACGAGAGCGATCGTCATGACGATACTCTGGATGAAGTCTGTCGTGGATGCTGCGAGGAATCCGCCTAATGTGCAGTAGAGAACGATAACGGCAGCGCTCATGAGCATTGCGGTAACGTAGTCCATGCCGAACATCGAGGAGAAGAGCTTGCCGCAAGCAGCAAAGCCGGATGCAGTATAAGGTACGAAGAAGATAACGATGAACAGACCTGACACGAGTGTGAGGATGTGCTTGTCATCGTCGAATCTCTTTGCGAAGAAGTCGGGGATGGTTACGGCTCCGAGCTTCTGTGTGTATACACGGAGTCTCTTTGCAACGAAAAGCCAGTTAAGGTATGTTCCTACCGCAAGACCGATTCCGGTCCATGTTGCTTCGGCAAGACCTGTGGCGAGAGCAAGACCCGGCAGACCAAGAAGGAGCCAGGAACTCATGTCGGACGCTTCGGCACTCATCGCGGTGACCAGAGGTCCGAGACGTCTTCCGCCGAGATAGAAATCGTCGGTGTTCTTGTTTACTCTGCTGAAATAAGCGCCGATGGCGATCATCATGAGCAGGTAGACAATGATTGTTACCAGGATACAGATGTTAGCTGCAGTCATAACTGTTCCCCCTTGAGAAATAATAAAAAAGCCCGATGCTTTGATACATCGGGCTTTTTGGTGGATGCTACAGGACTCGAACCTGTGACCCCCTGCACGTCAAGCAGGTACTCTAACCAGCTGAGCTAAGCATCCGAAGTCGGTGAAAAGTATACATTGTTTTTGGCCGTCTGACAAGGTACAATTACTCGGTCAATAATGAAGTAAACCTGATTACATGCATATAAATGTAATACAAAGGTCACGCGCAGGATATGGCATTGACCGTGTCAGGCGACTATCATTGTTTTTATCAAAGTAGGGAGAGTTTCTCTTGGGCAGAAGGGCAAACAGGGCAATATTCATAAGCAGTGTTCTGGTGATAGGCACGGCGGCGGCTGCGGTCGCTGCGATGAAGTGCGACATCAGGTCTTCCTGTTCGCGCGGTTTTGTCCATAGCGGAGACGGCGTATACTACTACGACGACAACGGCGTTGAGGCTTCCGGCATAGTAGACAAGGACGGCGCGAAATACTATTTCGGCGCGGAGGACCACAAACAGACCTTCGGCCTTGTTGAAGACGGCGGTGCCAAGTACTACTTCAATCCCGAAAGCGGAGTAATGCAGACCGGTTTTGTCACGGATGCTTCCGGCAACACGATGTATTTCGACACGGCGTCGGGTCAGATGCAGTACGGCTGGCTCGAGATGGAAGGCCTCAAGTACTATATCGATGAGACTACGGGCATCGTGTCCAAAGGATGGACCGATATCGGCAGTTACACGTATTACTTTGATCCTGCGGGCTGCCAGATGGTGACCGGGTGGTTCGATGACAGCGGCAAGGTATACCACACATACGATAACGGACACCTTACATACGGCGGAATGATAAAGATAGACGGAAGTCTATATTTCTTTGCCGATGACGGCGAACTTCAGACCGGATGGGTTGAGCATAACGATACGGAATACTATTTCATGCCTAACGGCGGATATGCCGCTGAAGGACTTGTCACGATCGGCGAGAACGATTATTTCTTCACGGGCGGGCAGAAGATCACTGATACTTACTATATCGACGACAACATGCTCTACTGGCTCGATGAAGAGGGCTGTGTCTACAGAACGGTCGACGGAAATCTGCCGATGGTCGCCCTGACTTACGATGACGGTCCGTCACAGTATACCCAGACGATCGTTGAACTTTTGGATGAGTATGATGCCGTTGCTACTTTCTTCGTTGTCGGCAACCGCGTTGACTGGTATCCGGAAGCACTGGCTTATGCATATTCGATTGGCTGTCAGATGGGTAATCACACATACGACCACTCTTATCTGAACAACATGTCAGCTTCTCAGGTTGCCAATACGCTCGGTCTTACTGACGAAGCGCTCATCGAAGCAGTCGGTGTACCTTCTTCGGTATTAAGACCTCCGGGAGGTCTTGTTGACGATTCCCTCAAGGTCGAGACATCGCTTCCGATCATATTGTGGAGCGTCGATACGCGCGACTGGGAGACTAAGGATACGGAATCGACCATCAATCATGTTCTTAATGACGTTGAAGACGGCAGCATCGTCCTGATGCATGACATCTACGAGTCCACAATGATCGCGACGGAGACTATACTCCCGGAACTTCAGAACATGGGCTATCAGCTTGTAACAGTGCAGGAGATGGGCCTTCTCAGACGAGGCGGACTTAAGTCCGGCACCATCTACTACTCGATCAAGCCGGAGTCCTGATAACAGCCGATAATCATTTTCCCGGGGTGCTAAAAATGTAGCACCCCGTTTTTATTTCTTGCTATAATGAGGACAATTAATTCCTTACGGAGGTGTTCGCTATGTCCGATGAAGTAGAGAAGAAGGCCCAGGAAGCAGCAGAGGCTGTTGCAGAAGCAGAGAAGGCGGCAGCAGAAGCTCAAGATAAGATTAAGGAAGCTGAGGCAGTAAAGAAGGCTGCCGAGAAGGAAGCAAAAGAAGCTGCAAAGGCAGCTGAAAAAGAGGCCAAAGAAGCCGTAAAGGAAGCAGAGAAAGAAGCTAAGGAAGCCGAGAAGGCTGCTAAAAAAGAAGCAGAGGCTACTGCTGCGGCAGCGGCTGCAACGGCAGCGGCAGCAGCAAAGGAAGCTGAAGAAGCGGCAAAGAAGCAGCAGAAGGCTGCTGAGGCTCAGGCAAAGAAGGCTGATTCGGAGGCCAGGAGAGCAGCAAAGAAGGCTGAGAAGCAGGCTAAGATCCAGGCTCTTAAGGATCAGTGCCCTCCTGTATACAAGCCCGTATCCACATCCAAGTATTTCTGGTTCGGATTCATGAGTTTCCTTCCGGGTCTGGGATTCATCCTTACGATCCTGTTCTCGTTCATGCCCCGTAACAAGAACCTCAAGAATTTTGAGCGTGCGATACTTGCTTATTACATCATCGGCATCATACTTGCCCTGATCGCTGTGATCGTATTCTTTGCGATCCTTCCCGCAGGCAGCCAGGCTGAGGTCGCGACAGGCCTGCAGAACGTAATCGGATCCTTCAGTTAAAGGGGATTTGTTGCCTTAATTTTACCTGCGTGTCAGGCGTTTGTAACATTGTTATTTTACACTGTCTCCAAAGACTTTAAGTAAAAGGGGACAAATGTTATGGACGACAAGCTTATTTCGAAAAAGGAACTCCTCAACCTGGAGCAGATTTCATATGGAACTCTGTACCGCTGGAAGAGACAGGGACTCATTCCCGAGAGCTGGTTCATCCATCGCGCAACTGACATCGGTCAGGCAACTTTCTTCCCTGAAGAGAAGATCATCACAAGGATAGAGCGTATCAAGGAGCTCAAGAACGAGCTTTCCGTTGATCAGATGCAGGAGCTCTTCTCGGCTAACGTCGAGAGCTTCAAGATCCCCCTTGAGGATTTCAAGGGCCTCGAGATCGTCGGCAAGATGTCGCTTACTGCTTTCACAAGCGTTTTCCCGGGTAAGGATCTGCTCGACTTCAACGATGTTTTCGGAATGTATGTCGTAGATCACCTCATGAAGCTCTCCGGCATCTACCTTGAGGACGCAAAGCAGGTTCTCCGTCTCCTCTGCAAGTACATGTCGGTCGAGACATCCAAAGAGTACCAGCTGCTCTTCCTGCGTAAGATGGGCGTTCCCATGACGGTTCTCGTAAGAGGCGATGACGAGATCCTCTTAGAGGACAATACGGAAGTAATCGCATGTGCCAATCTCGGTGAGTTCGAGGAAGCACTTAAGGATCAGCTTATAGCCTGAGGTAAATAAAGATGACACGCGGATACGACGCCGAGAGATTATCAAGCTGCCTTGCCGTAATGGCAGAACCCGTAAGGATCAGGATCATGAACGTGATCGCATCCAGGGGTGAAGTCTGCGCCAAGGACATTCTGCCGGAGTTCTCCGTAACCCAGCCGACGCTCTCACACCATATGCGCGTGCTGGTCGAAAACGATCTTGTTACAGCACGAAAGGATGGCCGCAATGTCTACTATTCAGTCAACAGGGAAACAGTCAGGGAACTCGCCGATCTGCTTATCCAGCTGGGCGAACCGCCGGTCGTACAAACCACGCCCGAAGGCAAAGGCCTGACGAATAAGCGTACACAGACCAGAAGAAAGCAGGCAAAGGCGCCCGCACTCAAAAAGAGTTCAAGCGTTCCTGTCCCGAAGGTTCCCTCTGCGGCACCGGACATCGAGAAGCTGAAGAAAAAGAAGAAGAAAAAGTCCAAGGACAAGAAGAAGGACAAAAAGAAGAAAAAGTGATCAATACGAGCGGACCGCACTACAGCGGTCCGTTTTTTACTTGAACAGAATTACTACACTATATTCTTATTTGTTTAACATATTTTACATTTAACCGTGTTATGATTCGGTATATGGGAATGTGAACGGGAGGTTTGCCATGGACTTTAAGCAATTCGTTGACATGATAGAGATCATGACTTGCGTCATGTCTGTTGAGACAAAGGAAGACGGCTCTTACGGCGATATCAGGATAGTCACGGGCAATCCTCAGTATATTGCTTCGATCGAGATGGCAGACAATTCCATGCCGGAGATGCTGACGAAGAAGTTCGTTCCCAACAGCCTTTATCAGAACTACTTTCCGCAGGATATGAATTTCGAGGATTTCTGCTACAGGTGCGCAGTGTTAAAGCAGCCCATGCACACCTACGTGCATCCTGACAGGTTCGATTTCTGGTTCAACCTCTACATGATGCCCCTGGGAAGCAAAGGCAATATCCATTACTGCACTTACTCACAGATAGTCACAAAGAATGCGGATACGGAAGAGATGAGCAACACATCTGTCTCCATGGCAACGGATGTCCTCAATACCTGCATCAAGCTCAGGGACAAGGATAACTTCCAGCACACAATGGATGAGATCGTATCCGATATAAGAAAGCTCTGCGGAGCGCAGTCCTGCGTAATCCTCTTGACAGAACACGAGACAAGGAACTGCTCTGTCTTAAGCGAATCAAGGAACGAGTATTCGACGCTTCCGAGCATGACGGGTGTCTTGAGGGAAGAATTCTACGATCTTACATCTTCGTGGAAGGAGACCATCGGAGGCAGCAACGTTCTTATCGCGAAAAACAAAAATGACTGGGATTATATCAAGGCAAAGAATCCCGATTGGTATGAATCCCTGATTACTAATAATGTCGAGAGCATTGTCTTGTGCCCGCTGGATTCAGGTGATGAGACTTTGGGTTATATGTGGGTGTGCAATTTCGATGTCGATAAGACCGTGGAGATCAAGCAGGCACTCGAGCTTACGGTATTCTTCCTTGCTTCGGAGATTGCCAACCGCAAGCTCATGGAAAGGCTTAAGCACTTGAGCTCGATTGACATGCTCACCGGAGTCCTTAACAGGAACGAGATGAACAACAGAATCGATGCCATGAGAGCATCTCACAGCGATGAACTCAAGGGAATGGGCATCATCTTTGCCGATCTCAACGGTCTCAAGAGAGTCAACGATAACGAAGGCCATACGGCGGGAGACCTGCTAATCAAGAATGCAGCGGTCCTTCTTCAGAATGTCTTTGTCGATGACCAGATATTCAGAGCCGGCGGTGATGAATTCCTGGTACTGATGTCTTACACAACGGAAGATGCGATCAAAGAGAAGATAGATAAGGTCAGGCATCTGTCTGCTGCGTATGGCAATGTATCATTTGCGTTGGGCTACTGCTATCAGAATGATTCCGCGAACATAACCGATGCTCTGAAACTGGCAGATGAACGCATGTACGAAGACAAAGCCGAGTACTATAAGGAACACCCGGAATTCGAGCGCTGAAATTCGTATCCATTTATCAGCATAAAAAACGGACCGCTTGACCGCGGTCCGTTCCTGTTTGTTCAGAAGATTGATGATTACTTCTTTTCCTTGAGGGCGTCTCTGATCTCTGTCAGGAGCTTGACCTCATCAGAAGGCTCCGGCTCGGGTGCAGGTGCTTCTTCTTCCTTCTCACCCTTCTTAAGCTTCTTCAGACCGATGTTCTTAAGGGAGTTGATGCCCTTGAGCATGATGAAGAGGATAAGAGCCATGAT
>JAEEGL011554218.1_pt1 | contig 13290 bp, 11 predicted proteins | sample 9134231 | NCBI WGS metagenome assembly JAEEGL01 (sample SAMN16246548, study PRJNA631951) | gut metagenome | biome: gut microbiome; feature: rumen; material: fiber-attached | host: Bos | place: Iran: Karaj | collected 2018-10 | reverse complement strand
TCCTTTTCAGCGTAAAATAAGGGGGAGCGTTATGTTTTCGTACGATATTTCTTTTTTTGAAAAAAGCGCAGATTACGTAAAAAATATCATCGGCGAATCGCCGGACGTCGCCGTGGTCATGGGCTCCGCGCTGGGCGGCTTTGTCAAGAGCATCGAAAACCCGGTGGAGATCCCGTATAAGGATATCCCGAATTTTCTGGTTTCCACGGTGGAGTTTCACGAGGGAAAGCTCGTTTACGGCAATATCGGCGCAAAGAAGGTGCTGTGCATGGCGGGCCGGTTCCACCATTACGAGGGGTATTCGTTTGCCGAGCTCAGCATCCCCGTGCGCCTGTTCAGGCTGCTCGGCGCAAAACAGACGATCCTCACCAACGCCGCGGGCGCGGTGAATCCCGCGTACGATCCCGGTGATATCATGATCATCCGCGACCATATAAAATTTTCTTCGCTCAGCCCCATGATCGGGCCGAACATACCGGAATTCGGCGACCGCTTCTTTGACGTGGGCGATATGTATACTGCGGCGCTCCGCAAAAAAGCGATGGAGTGCGCCGAGGGCAGCGGCCTTACGTTCCATGAGGGCGTATATATGTTTTTTGCGGGGCCGCAGTTCGAAACGCCCGCCGAGATCCGCATGGCGCATATTCTCGGCGCGGACGCCGTAGGTATGTCCACCGTAACGGAGGCGCTTACGGCGGCGCACTGCAAAATGCCCGTGCTCGCGTTTTCGGTGATCACAAATATGGCCGCCGGCATCGTAAAGGACGCAAAGCTCTCGCATGAAGAGGTCGCCGAGACGGCGGGCCAGGTATCGGACAAATTTTCAAAGTATCTTACGAAAGTGGTTGAAGCTATATGAAAACACTGTATCGGCACGCAGATCTGCTGCTGAATGAAAACGGGCGGTTCCGCGTACTGAAGGACGCGTTCCTCGGCGTGGACGGCGAACGGATTTCCCACATCGGAGATACCGCTCCCGACGCGCCTTACGACGTCCAGAAGGATATGACGGATAAGCTGATCCTTCCGGGCCTGTACAACTGCCATACGCACGCGGCGATGGTGCTGCTGCGCGGCGTTGGCAGCGGTCTGCCGCTGGATAAATGGCTGTTCGGAAGCGTGGTCCCCATTGAGGACAAGCTCACGTCCGAAACGATCCGTATCGGTACGGAACTCGCGATGCTGGAGATGATTTCCGGCGGTACCGTGAGCTTTTCCGATATGTATTTTTATCCCGAGGTCTCTGCGGAGGCCGTTCTTCGCGCGGGCATGAAGGCAAATCTCAACCGGCCCGTGCAGGATTTCTCCTTCGACGATCCTGAAGTCGCGCGGAGACGGGTGCGCGAGTCGCTGGAACTGTACAACGCCTATAACGGCGCGGGGAACGGCCGCCTTCTGGTCGATTTTTCCATCCACGCCGAGTATACCTGCAACGAAAAAACCGCCGCCGCCTATTCCGCCATGTGCGCGGAACGCCGCGGCAATATGCATATCCATTTAAGCGAGACCGAAAAAGAACACGCCGAATGCAAGGCGAAATACGGCAAAACGCCCGCGCGGTGGTTTGCCGATCTCGGCGCGTTCGATTCCCGCGCGTTCGCGGCGCACTGCGTTGCGCTGGAGGACGACGATATGGCGCTGCTGAAAGAAAAGGGCGTCAGCGTGGTGCATAATCCCACCAGCAACCTGAAGCTCGGCAGCGGCTTTGCCAGAATCCCGGAGATGATCGATCGGGGGCTGAACGTGTGCCTCGGTACGGACGGCGCCGCCAGCAACAACAACCTGAATATGTTCGAAGAAATGCATCTTGCGGCGCTGATCCATAACGGCCGTCTGCGGGACGCCACCGTAATGACCTCCGATACCGTTCTGCAGATGGCCACAGCCAACGGCGCGGCGCTGCAGGGACGGCCGGACTGCGGAACGATCGCCGTCGGGAATAAGGCGGATTTCATCGCGGTGGATACGGACCGTCCGCATATGATGCCGCAGCTTGATATCCCGGCGCTTCTGGTGTATTCCGCGAGCGCCGCTGACGTGTGCCTTACGGTATGCGACGGCAAGGTCCTGTACGAAAACGGCGAGTATTTAACCCTCGACCGTGAAAAGATCGCTTACGAAGTAAAATCTGCCGAAGCGCAGCTGTATCGTTGATGCGGAGGAAAGAGATGGAAAGAGCGGACAAAGAGCTGGCCTTTATGCTGCAGTACGAGAATATCGCATGGTATGAGGACGGCGCTGTAAAAATACTGGACCGGCGCGTTTACCCGCGGACGGTACGGTACGTTACCTGCAAAACCTATGAGGAAGTGATTTCCGCGCTGCGGGATATGGTTACGCAGAGCGCCGGGCCGTATACGGCGGCTGCCGCCGGGATGGCGCTTGCCGCGCATACCTGCCGGGCAAAGCCGCTGCGGGAGCAGCTCTCTTTTCTGCAGACCGCCGCGGAACGGATCGCGAACGCGCGTCCGACCACCGCGCGCAGGATGTCGCTGATCACCCGCGGCTGCCTTCGTACTGCGGAGGAAGCCCTGCAGAGCGGTCAGGATGCGAGCGGCGCGATCGTGCGTTATCTTATTGAGACCAACAACATACGCTATAATAAAGTATACGCGATGGCGGGGTATCTGGCGGAACGGATCCCCGCACACGGCGCCGTGATGACGCAGTGCTTCGGCGAGACCGTCGTCGGGCAGATGTGCCGCGTGCTCAAAGAGCAGGGCAAAGGGGACGTCCGTGTTTTCTGCCCCGAAACAAGGCCGTATTTTCAGGGCGCACGTTTAACGGCTACCGTGTGCCGCGATATGGGCATGGACGTTACCGTGATTACCGATAACATGCCCGCCTGCGTGATGCAGCGGGAAAAGATCGACGTCTTTACCTCCGCCGCGGACGCCATCTGCATGGACGGCCACGTGATCAACAAGGTGGGAACTTTTCAGATCGCGATCGCGGCAAAGTACCACGGCATCCCTTATTTTGTTACCGGCGCGCCGGATCACGTGCATCCAAACGTGCGCGACGTGCGCATAGAAATGCGCGATCCGGAATTCGTGCTGCAGGCCATGGGGCAGAGAACGGCGGCCGATGGCGTAAAAGGATATTACCCTGCGTTCGATATCACCCCGCCTGCGCTCGTCAGCGGTGTGGTTACGGACGCCGGTATCTACGCGCCGGACGATCTGTACCGGTATTATGAGGATCCGGCGCACGATCCGAACGAGCTGATTATTTAATGGAGGGATATCTATGAAAAAGATCGTTGTCGCGGGCGGCGGACACGGCGGTATCGCCGCGGCGTCCATGCTTGCCGCGCGCGGATATGACGTCACCGTATACGAGCGGCACGCCGAAAACGCGATGGGGTACGACTGGACGGATATCTTCGCGCCGCAGGCGTTCGGCGAGATCGAAATGCCGATGCCGGCGGAGGAGCTTTACGAATTCAAGGAGAACATGACCTTCTACGGTCCCTCGTTCCGTACGGGGCTCAAACAGGATATCCCGTTTGAAAAGCTGGAGATCAAAATGGAGCGGCGCGATATCTACGTGCACATCATCGGCTGCGCAAAGAAAAACGGCGCGAAGTTCGTGTTCGGGTGCGAGGTATTCGGCCCCATCGTATTCGGCGACCGCGTCGTCGGTCTGCATACTGCCGAAGGGGACGTATACGGCGATCTGATCATCGATTCCTGCGGTATCGATTCCCCGGTGAAAAACGGTTTGCCGGAAGTCTGCGGCGTTAACGCGGACGTGGGTGAAAACAACCAGTTCTACGTTTACAGGGCGTTTTACAACCGCGTTGAGGGCGCCGAAGCAGAGGATAAATACAAGGTCTGTCTGTTTGCCGAGGGTAAGCTCGGCATCGGATGGGTGGCAACGGAAAAGGATCATACCGATCTGCTCGTGGGCAGATTCGCACCGTTCGATCTCGCAGAAGCCAACCGGACCGCCGATTTTTACAGGCAGACGAACCCGTCGCTCGGCACGGAGCTGAAACGCGGCGGACAATTCGTTAAGATCCCCGTGCGACAGCCGCTTTCCCGCATGGTTTGCAGCGGTTATGCCGCCATCGGCGACGCCGCGTATATGACCGTTCCCATCATCGGTTCCGGCATTGCCAACAGCTTCAAGGCCGCGCGTATCCTCTGCACAACCGTGGAAAACGACCGCCTCGGCGCGTATTCCTGCGATACGCTCTGGCCGTATCAGGTGAACTATTATAAAAAGCTCGGCGCGGGGTTCGCGGTGCTGGCCTGCATAAAAGAGGCGCTTACGGTATTCACGCCCGCGGAACTCGATTATCTGTTCGACAGCGGCGTGCTCAACGCCAAAGATCTTTCCATCGATGCGGATACCACCAACCTTACAAGCATCTTCAGCGGCAACAGTGCGCAGGATATTAAAAACAAACTCAAAGGCATTTCCAAGGACAGCGTTCTGCTCAAAAAAATGATGCGCGTTGGCCGCAAGCTCGCCACGGTGAAGGCCGTTACCACGGCGATGCCGAAAAAATACGCAAAATCCGCGGTGGACGTATGGGTACGCAATTACGAAAAAGCCATCGCAGCCAAAATATAAGGTGATGTCGTGAACGAAGAATTCAAAGGGATCTTTCCGGCGCAGTGAACGCCCTTAGACGAAAACGGCGATATCTGCTTTTTGCCGGAGAATAAAAAGTGAATAAAAAAACGGGCAGAGCAGGTGTAAGATCTGCTCTGCCTTTTATATCCGGGGAAAATAGATGTTACAGCACGATCTCCTTGTGCGCGGCGGAGGAATCGTAGATCGCCTGCATGATCTTCGAGGTGCCCACGGCGTAGCGGATATCGTTGCGGTTGCGCGTGCCCTTTTGTACGCACTCCACAAAGTCCAGAACCTCGTCCCGGTGCATATCGTTCATCGTATAGGAGGGCTTCACCTCAAGCAAAGCACCGTCCTTTGCGGTGTAGTACGTAAAGCCGCCGCAGTACTGCAGGCGGATGCCGCCCTTGTCGCCCATAAAATCGATGAACGTTTCGTTGATGCCGATGTTCTGCGCCCACGCGCCGTTAAAGCTGATCACAGCGCGGTCGGTACGGATCAGACCGACCACGGAATCGTCCACGTCGTACGTGCCGTTTTCTTTATCGCCGGTGTTTTCCGCCCACATGCTCGTGTACGTATAGTTCTTCATATCCACGCCGAGCTTGCAGAACGCTTCGCCGGAGCAGTTCAATACCTTGGGATCGTTAAGGCAGTACATGATCAGGTCGATGTAATGCACGCCCCAGTCGATCAGCGCGCCGCCGCCGGAGCAGGCGAACGTGGTAAAGTCGCCGCCGAGCCCTGGAATAGACCTGTGTGCGCGGAAACTGGCGTAAACGTGGTATACGTCGCCCAGATCGCCCGCCTCTATCATCTTTTTGATGCGGTTCACGGAGTTCGCGTAGCGGTTGCATACGCCGATGGAAAGGATGCGCCCCGTCTCGTAAGATACCCTTTCCATCTCCAGCGCTTCCGGCAGAATCCGCGCGGCAGGTTTTTCGCACAGAACGTCCTTGCCGCGGCGCATAAAATCGATCGCGATCACGGAATGCATATCGTTGTGCGTGCATACGGAGACCGCGTCAAGGTCGGGATCGTCGAGGATCTGCTTGTAATCGTAAACGGCTGTGCCGCAGCCGTACTTCTGAACGGCTGCGTCGGCGCGCTCGGGGATGATATCGCAAAAATATTTGATTTCGGCGATGGGGGACGCCATATAGGCGGGGATGTGCGCGCTGTTCGCTATGGTGCCGCAGCCGATCACCGCGACGTTGATTTTTTCTTTCATGCCGGTCTCCTTTCAGTTTACAACGGTATGCCTTGCCGGTTCGCTGTCCGGGGTGCAGGGGAGAAATACGTAGCCGTTTTCAAGCGCCCACGGAATGAAGGTCTCCATTGCTTCCACGGTGTATTTTTTTATATCATGGCATAAAATAACGGAAGTCTTTCTGTTCGCCGTGCGGTTTTTAAGATTGTTTATCACCGCTTCGGCTGTTTTCGCGTTGCTCGCGTCGCCGCTGTCCACGTCCCAGTCGATATAGGATATGCCTTTTTCAAGCATTTGTTTCGTAAGCGTGCTCATTATGCCGGAGCAGTATTTTTTGCTGATGGTATTGGAACTGCCGCCCGGAAAACGCATCACGGCGGTGTGTTTCCCCGTGTATTTAAAAATATTATCGTCCATCGCGTTAAAATCTTTCCAGTAGGCTTCGGTGCCGGAGTAGATCTGACTGTATTCGTGCGTATAAGAGTGCACCGCCACCGTATGGCCCTCGTTTGCTTCCCGCGCGAGAAGGTACTGGCAGTCGGAACGGAAATTCGTAACGAAGAACGTAACCTTCACGTCGTATTTCGCAAGAATGGCAAGCAGATGCTGCGTATACGGGCCCGGGCCGTCGTCGAACGTAAGATACAGTATTTTTGCATCCGGATCGATCTCCGTGGAAACCTCCTCGGTGGGCGCTTCCGTGCTGTCGTCTTCCGTGCTTTCCGTTTCTTCGTTAAAGGCCGGAACGGTTTTTTCCTGCTTTTTTTTGCAGCCGGTAAACGGCAGCGCGAAACAGGAAAGCAGCAGTAAAAACGCAATAATTCTTTTGCTCATATTTTTCACTTCCATATAGTTTTCCCTGAATAGAAATTATAACGCCAAAAATCTTAATTGTAAATATATTTACATGATTTGATATATTTTTTATTAAAAAAATATATGTAAGGGGTTCTTGCTATTGCTTTTTTCGCATGGATGCGTTATTATATATTTACAAATAATGAAAGGGGTTTTTTCTTATGGGCCTGATTCAAGCCGGCGTCGGCGCAATCGGCGGCGTACTTGCCGATCAATGGAAAGAATTTTTCTACTGCGAGGCGCTGGATAAAAACGTACTTGTAACCAAAGGACAAAAACGGATCACCAACCGTTCTTCCAACACCAAAGGCAACGATAACATCATTTCAAACGGTTCCGGTATCGCGGTAGCGGACGGACAGTGCATGATCATCGTAGAGCAGGGCAAAATCGTGGAAGTCTGCGCGGAGCCCGGTCAGTTCACTTACGACAGATCCACGGAGCCCAGCATTTTCGCCGGCTCTTTGGGCAACAGCATAAAAGAAACTTTCAAGGCCATCGGCAGAAGATTCGCTTACGGCGGCGATACCGGCAAGGACCAGAGAGTTTATTATTTCAACATCAAGGAGATCATCGATAATAAATTCGGCACGCCCACGCCCGTACCCTTCCGCGTAGTGGATTCCCGCATCGGCATCGATATCGACGTTTCGCTGCGCTGCTCCGGTATTTATTCCTATAAAATCACCGATCCGCTTCTGTTCTATACCAACGTATGCGGCAACGTGACCAACGAATACCGCCGTGAAGAGATCGACAGCCAGCTGAAAACCGAGTTCATTTCCGCGCTTCAGCCCGCGTTCGCCAAGATCTCCGATCTTGAGATCCGCCCGAACCAGATCATCGCCCACACCACGGAGCTGGAAGACGCGATGAACAGCGCGCTTTCCTCCAAGTGGAGCGAGCTGCGCGGCATCAGCGTGGTAAGCGTAGCGCTCGGTTCCGTAACCCTTCCCGAGGAAGATCAGGAACTCATCAAGCAGATGCAGCGCGGCGCAACCCTCAGCAATCCTACCATGGCGGCAGGCAACCTTGCCGCGGCGCAGGCGGACGCCATGCGCGGAGCCGCAAACAATCCCAACGGCGCGGTCGCCGGTTTTATGGGAATGGGTATGGTAGGCAACATGGGTTCCAACGTATCCAATCTGTTTGAGCTCGGCCAGCAGCAGGCAGCCGCGCAGGCGCAGGCAGGCGGCGCGGCGGTCGCGGGTGCGGCGGCAGCGGCAGCCAACCTTTGGACCTGTCCGAAATGCGGCGCGAAGGTCAGCGGCAAATTCTGCCCCGAATGCGGCGCCCCGAAACCCGCGGATCCGAACACGTGGACATGTCCCACCTGCGGTCAGGCAAACAAAGGCAAGTTCTGCTCCAACTGCGGAGCGAAAAAACCCGCCGACGCTCCGCTTTTTAAGTGCGATAAGTGCGGCTGGGAGCCCGAGGATCCTGCGCATCCGCCCAAATTCTGCCCCGAATGCGGCGATCCCTTCGACGACAGAGACCAATTGAATTAACCTTTTGCAGTCGTGTCCTTATCACTGATAAGGGCACGGCTGTTTTGATTGATTAAAAGGGTAAAAATACACAAAAGCAAACCGAAAAACAAAAATTATTCTGCAATTTTTACCGCCGGAAATCCGCAGAATTCTATTGAAAAAGATAAATAATGTTGTAAAATATATATTGTTAGCAAAACAAACGGCGTTTTGTTAAAAACGAAAAAGGAGATTTTTTATGCCTGCCTACACAGATGATCTGCAAAACATCCCTTACGGGAAACTCGGTATTCTTGCCCTTCCCGGCTGCGAAGAAATGGCTGCCAAAATCGATTCCTATCTTGTAAAATGGCGTACGCAAAGAGAAAGTGAGCATAAAGACACCATCGCTTTCAACGGATACCAGAGAGATACGTACCTTCTGAAGGCCTCCTTCCCCCGCTTCGGCACCGGCGAAAGCAAATGTCAGATCAAAGAATCCGTGCGAGGCTACGATATTTTTATTCTGTGCGATTGCTTCAATTACGGCATCACGCACGAGATCTACGGCCATGAGATCCCTTACTCTCCGGACGAGCATTTTGCCAACTTAAAAAGAGCCATCGCCGCCATGACCGGCAAGGCCCGCAGGATCACCGTTATCATGCCCATGCTTTACGAGGGCAGGCAGCATAAGAGAAGCGCGCGGGAATCTCTCGACTGCGCCCTGATGCTGCAGGAGCTGTTCGATCTTTACGGCATAGAAAACCTGCTCACGTTCGACGCGCACGATCCCCGCGTTATGAACGCCATCCCCCTGAAGGGCTTTGAAAACGTGTATACCACCTATCAGATGATCAAGGCCATGGTCAACAACCTGCCGGATCTCAAGATAGATAAAGAAAACCTCATGATCATCTCTCCCGATGAGGGCGGCGTAAACAGAGGCGTATACTATTCCTCCATCCTCGGCCTCGATCTCGGTATGTTCTATAAAAGAAGGGACTACTCCCGCGTGGTAAAGGGCCGCAACCCCATCATCGCGCACGAGTTCCTCGGTTCCAACGTTTCCGGCAAAGACGTGATCGTCGTGGACGATATGATCTCCTCCGGCGAATCCATGCTCGAAGTGGCACGCAAGCTTAAATCCATGGGCGCGCGCAATATCTATGTGTGCTGCGCGTTCGGCCTGTTCTGCAACGGCCTGCAGCTGTTTGACGACGCGTATGCGGAAGGCGCGATCAGCAAGGTGTTTACCACCAACCTTATTTACCGCACTCCCGAACTGCTCAAAAGAGATTGGTTCTGCGAAGTCGATCTCTCCAAGTACATCTCCCTGCTGATAGACGCGCTCAACCACGATATGTCCATCAGCACGCTGCTCAACCACGCGCAGAAAATCAAGCCGTTTTTGGAGTCCAAGGGCTTCAATATCGAAATCAAAAGCGAATAATCCCGCAACGTTGCCCGGAGTGCGTCTCCGGGCTGTTTTTTAAGGTACAGGAGTCAGAATTATGAAGTATATTCCTTATGTAAACGTAAAACAGGGGAGCGCGTCCGTGCACCGTTTTTCGCACGGGAACACGCTTCCGCTCACGCAGCGTCCCTTCGGTATGGCGGCGTTCGCACCGCAGACCAAAAGCGATTCAAGCTGGTTTTACCATCCGGCGGACCGTTGTCTGGAGGGCGTGCGTCTCACGCATCAGCCAAGCCCGTGGATCGCCGATTACGGCTCGCTCATCTTCATGCCGCAGCGCGGAAGGATCGCCCTTTCCGCAGGGGAGCGGTGGTCCGGGTACCGCCCGGAGGAAGCCGTGCTGCAGCCGCATTATATGAAGCTCGGTTTTTTGCGCAGCCGCAGTACGTTTGAGCTTACTCCCACCGAGCGCGGCGCGGCTTTTCGCGTGCGTTTTTCCGAATCCGGCATAAACGACGATACGCGGGAGCCCCGTTATCTGTCTCTGTTCCCGCTTTGCGGCGATACAATGTTCGGCTATTCCGAAGAATTCAATACGCTTTTCGGTACGGTATCCAACTGTAACGATCAGAATGCGGTAAACTTCAAAATGTATTTCGCTATCCGTTTCGGCGCGGGACAGATCGCGGATTGTTATGTCGGCGACGACCGTATCCTGACGCCATCCCAGACGATCAGCGGCGAAAACGCCAGTATCCATCTGAAACTTACCGGTCCAGCGCTCGACGCCGAGATCGCAACGTCTTACGTCGATTACGAGCAGGCGCTGCTGAATCTCAGGCGGGAACTGTGCGGCGAAACGTTTGAAACCGTAAAAACGGCGGGAGAGCTGGCCTGGGAGAACTGCCTTTCCCGGGTAGAGATCGAAGGGCAGGATGAAGCGCAGATGAGGACTTTTTATTCCTGTATGTATCGCGCGTTTCTGTACCCGCATAAATGCTACGAGCTGAACGCGGAAGGGAACCCCGTGCATTACTGTCCCGCGGACGGCGGCGTGCGTCCCGGCGTGCGGTATACCGATAACGGCTTTTGGGATACCTACCGTACGGTTTACCCCTTTTTCTCGCTGGTCGCCCGGGACGAATACAAAGAAATGTGCGAGGGCTTTATCAACGATTATCTCGAGTGCGGCTGGCTGCCGCGCTGGCCCTCCATCGGAGAACGCGGCTGTATGCCGAGCACCCTGCTCGACGCCGTCCTTTGCGACGCCGCCGTAAAGGGCATTCTTACCGGAGACCTGCTTAAAAAGGCGTTGGAGGGTATGCTGAAGCACGCAAACGTCAATTCCCCGAACGACGATTTCGGACGCAGCGGCGCGGAGAGCTACGTGCGGCTCGGCTACGTGCCCATCGAAGCGCATAAGGAGAGCGTGAACCTTACGCTGGACGCCGCCTACGGCGACTGGTGCATCGCGCGGATCGCGGAGATCTGCGGCGACGCCGCGCTTGCCGCGGAATACGATAAGCGCGCGGAGAATTACAAAAACCTGTTCGATCCCGCAACGGGCTTTATGCGTGCGCGGTTCGAGGACGGCAGCTTCCGCGCATCGTTCGATTCCACCTCGTGGGGCGAGGACTATACGGAGGGCAGCGCGTGGCAGAATTCCTTTGCCGTCCCGCACGATATCGAGGGCCTCGCGGCGCTGTACGGCGGCAGGGAAGCGCTGATGAAAAAGATCGACGAACTGTTTGCCTGTCCGCCAGTTTATCAGATCGGCGGATACGCCTGCGAGATCCACGAGATGACGGAAATGGCCGCCGTGGATTTCGGCCAGTGCGCGATCTCGAACCAGCCGAGCTTCCATATCCCGTATATCTACGCGGCGCTCGGGAATACTGAGAAAACCGCGTACTGGACGGAGAAGATCTGCCGCGAGCTGTTTTCTTACAAAGACGACGGCTTCCCGGGCGACGAGGATAACGGCAGCATGGCGCTGTGGTACGTGTTTTCTTCCATCGGGATCTACCCGTTCTGCCCGGGCAAAAACGGGTTCGTACGCACCAAAAAACTGGTTAAAAGCGTAAAACTCCTCGGCAAACCGTTCAACCCGGACGCTTACGCCGGAAATACGGTCGATTATTACGATATTATAAAATAATCTTTCGCTGTATACTTGAAAATCCCGGGGCTTCCGTGTATAATAGTATAGAAACGGCGGGTGAGCGGATGAAGAGAGAAAAAAACGGTTTCGGATACCGACTGAAAAAACTGCGTAAAAATGCCGGAATGACGCAGAACGAGCTTGCGGATAAGCTTGCCAAAAGCGGAAGCGCGGTGCGCATGTGGGAATTGGGCTCCAACGAGCCCGATATCAACACGCTTGTTGAGCTGAGCTCCATTTTCGACTGCAGCCTCGATTATCTGCTGTGCCGGGATACCGTGCTGGGCAAAGAGGGCGCCGTTCGCACAAACGTTCCCGTATACAGGCTTTCCGCCTTCGGCGCGGAAGCCGAGCCCGAGTATTACAAAAGCATTCTGCCCGAATATCTGGATACCGGTTTTGCCTATATCATGCTGCAGGCGGATAACGATACGCTCGCGCCGCTCGTCCCGCGCGATGCGACGGTCATGGTCCGTTTGCAGGAGTCCTGCCTGGACGGACAAACGGTCCTGTTCCGGTACCGCGGCGAAATTTATCTGCGCAAGATCGCTTTCTGCGACGGCGGCATGGTGTTTTACGGCGCTTTCCCGCACGTGGCCCCGCTGTATATTGAAGCTTCGGATAAACAGCTTGAAGTGATAGGTACGGCAACCGAGTTTACATATTCTCTTTAAGCGCACGAAAGGAATTGTGTTATGGAAGACAACAACAATTATAAATACACTTATCGCAGGGAAAAGCAAAGGCAGCAGCAGCGCATGCGCCTGATCATGCTGATCGGTTTCGGCGTGCTGTTCCTGCTGTGTATCCTGTTCGGCGTTTTGTTCGGTAACCGTGCCGCCGCCAAAGCGTATCAAAAAGAACACGTGAAGCCCGCGGAAATCTCCGAGCCCGTTACGGAACAGCCCGTAACCAAAGATCCCGAAGTGGACGAGCGGCTCGGCGAGTATACCGTGAACACCGGCGGCTCCACGCTGATGCTGCGCGAAAACAGCTCCAGAGAAAGCAGACGTCTTGCTGCCATCGGGGACGGCACCAAGCTCACGGTCACCGAGATCTATCACAATCCTTCCGCCGCCGCGGGGTCCGATACCGAGTATTGGGCAAAAACCACCTACAACGGCATGGAGGGCTGGGTCGCGCTGAAGTACCTTAAAAAGGTAACGCCCGCGCCTACCGCCGAGGATAACACAGAAGACGAACCCATCCCGTTCGAGACCGGCGCATACGTTATCAGCACCGACGGCAAAAAGCTCGCGCTCAGAAAAACGCCTTCGGGCACCGGGGAACTGCTCCTGAAGATCCCGGACGGCACGGCGCTCACGGTCACCGAGTTCAAAACAGACGCTTCCGCGGAAGGCGACCAGCGCTACTGGGGCTTGGTAACCTATCAGGACATCAGCGGTTACGTTTGCATGGCGTTCCTTAAAAAGGCCGATTGATCATCACCAAGTCACAACCACCCGTCAAACGGGTGGTTTGCACTAAGGCTAAAAGCCTAATAGTTACCGGCCAGCGTCTAAAGGCGCTGGCTTTCACTATGTTCAAGCCTATTGCCGTTGCCGCTTTAGCCGCCCCTTAAAGGGCGTTC
>JAEEGL017226919.1_pt1 | contig 13291 bp, 10 predicted proteins | sample 9134231 | NCBI WGS metagenome assembly JAEEGL01 (sample SAMN16246548, study PRJNA631951) | gut metagenome | biome: gut microbiome; feature: rumen; material: fiber-attached | host: Bos | place: Iran: Karaj | collected 2018-10 | reverse complement strand
TACTTCAATTTTTTTATCTTCACTTTTACCATTTTTAAATAAATCATCTACAAAACCACTGAAGTCAAAATCATCACCTGCTAATGGATTAACTTCTTTCATTTTTTCATTTAATCTCTTAGGTACTTCTTTAGTAACGAAATGATAGAAATATATAGAACTAATTACTAATAAAATAGTTATAATGATGGAAATTATTAATCTAATAGTTCCTATTATTTTTCTTTTCTTTTCAATCTTTTCTAATCTAATAATTCTTGTTTCTAAATCATTAACTTTTACTTTTAATTCTTCAAGTTCATTATTCATATCATCACCAATTTTATATTAACATATTTTATTAAATGATGGTATAATAATCATATGAAAAAATTAAAAAACAAAAAATTTATTATTACGATTTTTCTTTTATTAGGAATGCAAGCCTTAATATTTTTTAGTATTAAATATTTAGAAAGTGATTATCACTATATAACAACAAGTCTAGATTTAAAAATACCTTTTGTTAAATGGCATATCTATATTTATAATATGTTTTACCCATTAGTATTTGTCTTAATGGCTCACTTATATATTAAAGATGAAGATACATATTATAAAGCAATTGTAGCGAGTATTCTAGGGTATTTAATGAGTGATGTTGTCTTCTTAACATATCCAACAATTATGTATGGTAATCGTGATATTGTAGTTCACAATCTAACTGATTGGGTTGTTAAAATAACTTATCTAGCGGATAATCCCCCACTTAATTGTTTACCATCAATTCACTGTTTATTCTGTTTTCAAACAGCATGGAGTTTATTAATTAGTAAACAAATATCAAAAAAGATGAAGATATTTAGTACTATATCAATGTTATTTATTATACTGACAACATTAACAGTCAAACAACATTATGTTTATGATGTATTACTAGCTCTACTCTTTGTTATTATTACTAATATTATTATATGGAAAACACCATTATATAAATATATTAAAAAGAAGTTTAATTTATAAACTTCTTTTATTTTTTTATAAATGAATATTTACTAACAGAAATACTCTTCCCATTACTTAAAGTAACATCATCATATTTTAATGTAGCTTTAGTATGATATGTAAAATTACCACCAGTATAATCATTTAATTTGCTAACATTACTTGCACTATCAACATGTGAATCAGTTAAACTAATAATATTAAACTTAGTAACATAAGTTGAACCATTAGTTAAATAATTAGTACGATTTGGTTTAATAGTTAAACCATTAATAGTTACACTAGGGATATATAAATCATAACCAAAATCATGTATTTTATTCTTAGAATCATATGAAGTTGATATAGAAACAGCAGCTACTTCTTTAGCACCATTTCTTGGAGTTACAGAAACATTAGTTAAAGTTATTTTACCATTAAATGTTGATCCATAATCTTTACGAAGATTAACAATCGACTTAATATAAATAAATTTAGAATTACTAATAGTTAAATCTCCACCACCAACAATCGTTACACCATGTTTTCCACCAGTTGAATTTTTTATTGTCATATTATTAACACCTTTATTTGTATCATAACGATTTAAATAACATTTATTATAAACAATATCTTTAACATAATTAAGTCCTGTTGCTCCCCAATAATCACCCGTTAATCTTTCTTCATCTTTAACTCGAACATTAGTTATTTGGATATTAGCAACTGTATTGGCTCCTAACTCATATGTTGAATTAGCATCTGGGCCAGAATTTTTCATTGGTGTTAAAATACAATTATTAACTTTAAGATCTGCAGCTCGATAGAAACCAATAAATGCTGAATATCCATAAGGAATACTTTTTGCTTCATCCGTTTTCTTTATTGATTTAACATTATAGTGTTCAATAGAATCAATAGTAGTATTAGATCTATGAACATAAATATTTCTTGATAAATAATTACTACCTTCCGGTTTATTATTTGATGTACCAACAATATTATAGAAAACACCATTCTTAAATGTTAATGTCTCATTAGAAATAATATAAGCAACAGCATGAGTAACAACTGGCATATCCCATAAACGATCACTTTGAATAATACCATTTTTAACAATCATAAAATCTTTTTGATTAGCACCTTTATTAGCGTTAGAACCAAAACGAATAAATTGTTTTTTATTAGAATTTTCTACTAAAAGGAAAACATTTGGATAACTTTTCAATTCAGGAATTTCTTTTTGGCTTAATGGTAATTTAGTTATATTTAATTTAATAGATTTTTGACCAGTAATATAGTATATATGACCACTTCCCTTAGAAACAGCCTTTTTCTCATCATGAATAAAGAATGTTGACCCATTTAAATTAGTACTTGTTTCTACAGGTATAGGATCTAATTTTTTAGCTTTATAAATATGATAAGTATCTTTTTCAGCTACTACTGGTAATTTTAATCTATTAGCACACTCATGAGCAGCTTTAATACCATAATAATCATCATATTTATCATAAGCAGTATCTTTTATTTTATTAATGGCAATAAATTGTTTATAACCAATACTAGAAGCATTTTTACTTTTTAATTCATTACATAATTTTGTATTAGCATCTTCCGTTGGTTTTGCTCTAACAGTCACAGTACAAGTTGCCGTTTTGCCATTATTTGATTTTACAGTAATAGTAGTAGTTCCTTCTTTAACAGCTGTTACTTTGCCACTAGCAACTGTTGCTACACTAGTATTACTACTTGTCCAAGTAAGTGTTTTGTCAGTGGCATTACCTGGAGAGATTGTTGCTATTAATGATTCTGATGCTCCTTCGTTTAAAGTAAGCTTTGATTTATTTAAACTAACACCCGTTACAGGAATGTTTTGATTTACTTTTTTAACTGTAACTGTACAAGTTGCTTTTTTGCCATTATGTGATTTTGCTGTAATAACTGTTATTCCAGCTTTAACAGCAGTGATTTTACCATTTGATACTGTAGCAACTGTTGTATCACTACTAGACCAAACAATTGATTTATCAGATGCGTTACTAGGTAGAAGCGTTGCTGTAATTGTTTCACTATTACCAACATAAATTTCAGTACTTGTCTTATTTAAATTGATGCTAGTTACAGGATAAAATGTACCACCATCATTAATAATTGTTACTTCAATACTTCCTTTAACGCCATTATGAGCTTCTGCTGTAATAGTTGCCTTTCCTTCTTTGACACCTACTATTTTACCTAATTGATTAACAGTTGCAATACTCGTATTACTACTTGACCATTTAAGCGTTTTATTCGTTGCATTGTTAGGTAAAATTGTTGCCCCAATTGTTTCATCTCGACCTAATTTAATCGTAGTTGCTTTTTTTTCTAATGTAACACTAGTTACCGGGTATGTTGGGCTACTTCTATGAATAACTATTATTTCACAACTAGCAGAAATACCATTTGCCGACATTACAGTAATAGTTGCTGTTCCTTCTTTAATCGCTTTAACACTACCATTATTAACAGTAACTATTGAACTATCATTTGTTTGCCAAACTATTTTTTTATCTTTAGCATTACTTGGACTTATTGTAGCTGTTAATTTAATACTTTGTCCCTCAGTAAGCGTAACACTTGTTTTATTAAGTGTTATTTTTTCAATTTCTACTTCAGGTTTTTCTTCTTTCTCCTTAACAATAAAAACATATTCTTTTTTAATATTATTTTTATCTATTATAGTAACTGTTACTTTACCAGGATTAATAAAATCAATTCTTCCGCCATTAATAGTAACTATTTTACTATTATCAACTGAGATAGTAACATCACTACCAAAGTCATAATAATTACCAGTCTTTACTTCCTTCTTTTCCGTTAAAGTTGGAGAATCAAAATTAAATGATTGACCATGAAAGGTAACAAAATATAATAGACCGATTATCGCTGCAATAAAAAATAATGAAACTAACGCACCAATATTTTTTCTCATACACACCTTCTATAATAATGATAACATCCAGTTTTTAATTAGTAAATAAAATAAAAAGGTATATCTAAATATACCTTTTTACTTGACACTAATTTTTGATGTTTTACTAGCTCCACCCATTGATTTAGCAGTGATTGTTGTTTCACCAGGATTATTACACATAATTCTTATCATTTGGCAATCAATGCAATCTACTTGTAATTCTGGTTCACCTAAACTTGCGATATCCGTATTAGCGATTGATGATCCACCATATACTGATGGTTTACCACCTTTTACTTTAACTAATGTATCGATATGTTCTCCTACATTACATGTGAATTTATCATTCATTTCAATTCTTTCTTCTTCTTTTACAACATTAATAGTTACTTCTTTTTCTGTTCCTTGAGTTGATCTTACTATCAATTTTGTTGTACCAATAGATGCACAATTAACTCTAACTATTCGACAATTAGCACATTTTAATTGCTCGTCTGGTTCACCAAGTGTTGCAATAGTTGTATCTGCAATAATAGCATCACCAAAAGTCGGTTTATCACCACCTAAAATTGTAATATTAATATCTTTATATTCTCCTACAGTACATGTATAACTGTCTTCTACTTGGATTATCTCATTATTATTACTTCTTACTCCTAAATATATTAAAACAGCACTGATAATAATAATCATACTAATCATAAAAATCGTAAACTTTTTATTAGCCATTATTTATCTCCTTTTACCTATTAAGCGTAACATCTAATGAATTAAAGTGCAATAAAAAAAGACTAAATAGTCTTAAAAATTTTCAATATTAATTTTTACTCTTTTGTTATCTTGTAAATAACTACTTGCTTGAACTAAAGTACGAATTGCATTAGCATTTCTTCCTTCTTTACCAATTACTCTTCCTAAATCTTCTTCATCAACTAAAACTTCAATTACTACTTCGTTTTCATTTTCAGAAGGGAATTCTTTAACTGTAACTCCATCCGGATTAGTACATAATTGTTTTACAAGATATTCAGTCATTTCGATTAGATTCATAGTTTACTCCTACTTTTCTTTTTTCTTTTTAGATTCAGCAAATTCTTTCATAATACCAGCTTGACTAAATAAATTTCTAACTGTATCAGAAGGAATAGCTCCAGTATTTAAATATTTAAGAGCAAGTTCACGATCTATTTCTACTGTTGCTGGTTCTGTATGTGGATTATATGTACCAATTTTTGCTAAATATTCACCATCTCTTTTAGTACGAGAATCAGTTGCAACAATACGATATAATGGATTTTTATGATCTCCTAATCTTGTTAATCTTAATTTAACTGCCATATTAACACTTCCTTTCAAATTCATTAATATTATAATATTAATTATTTATGCTGTCAACCTTTTTTTGTTAACACCATATTAATAACGTTGTAGTGTACGTAATCCTTTAGGATAATGATTTTTTAAATGATGATTAGAACATTTAAATAAACCTAATGGATAATTATTTACAAGAATAACACCATATCCATTATTAACTGTTTCATCAATTATTTCTTCTCCATGCAAATACATTGAAACTCTAGGATCATTTAAATCTAAATTTAATTTGTTTTTAAAATAATTACCATAAGCTTTAATAAAATAATGATGATAATTAAAATGATTATTTATTAATTCCCCTATTTGTACACCACCGGATATAACATTTAAATTATTTGTATCAATTGGTATTTTATTATAAAATTTATCATTATACTTTTCGATATTTAAAGTAAGATCAATATCATCTTTTATATAATCTAATTCCATATTTTTCACATTTAAAAAATGATGATTAGTATCAAGGATACCTTTCTTTTTTAAAACAACACAAAATTGTCCTTCACCATTACTAATATGTGGATAAAATCTTCTAGCTTTAACTAACCCAGCATTTATTTCATCATTAACATAACCATCTTTAGTATATTTAGCGATATTTTGATCTATTTCTATTACTTCATAATCATAATTATTTAAAAAGTTGGTAATTAGTAATTCATTTTCTTCAAGAGAATATGTACATGTTGAATAAACGATATATCCACCATCTTTTAGCATACGATCAGCATCCGCTAATAATTTCTTTTGAATACTTGCACATTCCATAACTTTATTTATTGACCAATCAGTAATTGCAAAAGCATTCTTACGAAACATTCCTTCACCACTACATGGGGCATCAATAAAAATACAATCAAAAGTATTAGGATACTTCTTTGATAAATTATCACTATTTTCATTTAAAATAATCGTATTATCTAAACCTAGTCTTTCAACATTAGAAAATAATACTTTACTTCTTTTATAATCAATTTCATTACTTATTAAATAACCATTTGTTAAAGCATTCGCTATTTGGGTTGTCTTACCACCAGGTGATGCACATAAATCTAATACTAACCAATCAGGATTAACTTTAATCGTATTAAATGTATACATAGCTCCTGGATCTTGAACATAAAATAATCCTGCATGATGATATGGATGATTTCCTAGTGATACATTTTCTTGCACATAAAAGCCATCTTTAGTATAGGGAATCTTACTAATTTTAAAAGAACATATTTTAACGAAATCTTCAACACTTATTTTATGTGTATTAACTCTTATAGCAACTGACTTGTTTTCATCAAAAGTATCTAAATATTTTTGATAATCGTCTTTTAATAGTAATTTCATTCTTTCTAAAAACGCTTTTTCCATAATTAACTCCGAACTTATTTTATCATATTTGTTAGACTTTTCCTATTAATTATGATATAATCATATCTCAAGGAGTGGGATATGATTAGAACAAAAGATATCTTAGATGAAAAAGAAAAAATCTTACATACAGTTAGTAAAGAAGTTACTTTTCCTCTAACAGATGAAGATCGTAAAACCATTAATGATATTATTGAAATGCTTACTGATAGTCAAATACCAGAACTTGCTGAAAAATATGATTTAAGACCTGGTATGGGACTTGCTGCTATTCAATTAGGAATACCTAAAAGATATTATGTTGTCGTTCATGAATATGAACAAGGTAAATTTCATAATTATGTTTTAATTAATCCTAAAATTGTAAGTAATAGTGAAGAAATGATTTACGTTGGTGAGGGTGAAGGTTGTCTTTCAGTAAATCGTGATGTTCCTGGTATTGTTCCAAGATATGCTAGAGTAACAATGGAAGCATATGATATGGATGGTAATAAAATTAGAGTTCGTGGTCGTGAAGAATTAGCAATTGCTTTTCAACATGAATTAGATCATTTAAATGGTATTTTATTTCCGGATAAAATTGATAAAAATAATCCATTTAAAAATCAAGATAAATATCGTGAAATATAAAAAAATAGTTTTTAAAAACTATTTTTTTGTTATTTTAAAAGATAAACTTTCTATTTCATCAGAACTAGCTGGATTATCAACTAAACCTGTTGAATATTTACCATCAGTTAAATAAATATAATATTCATAATTACATGATGTATCATTAGGTTCATATTCAATAAATACATAAGAATTAGTAAAATCATACTTATTACCAAATGGACTAACCGTTTCATCGGTTTTTATGGATACAACATCACTACCACTTGCTGTACATAATACCTTATCAGATAAATAATGAGTTTTAGTATCATCTAAAAATTCAGAAGCTTTCTTTTTAAACTCTGTTTCTCTTTCGTTATATAATTTTCTATCTTCACCATAAGAACCCCATGCTATTCGAATACCACCAATGATAATTAGTACTACAATACCAATTAATAAACCTTTTAAAACTTTATTAGAGTCTTCTTTACTCATTAATGGTTTATTTTCTTCTTCTACCGGCACTTCTACTTTTGGTTCTTCTTCAGTATGTTTATAAAAATCTTCATGTTTTTCTTCTTGCGCTGGTACAGGATTGGGCTTCTCTTCTTGTTTTGGTTCAACAGGAGGAGCTTGCATACTACTAGTATTTAATTCATTACTCGACATCTTTGGTATTTCATTTTCTAATTTGTTACTATCACCAATATTATTTAAATTATTATTGGTACTATCAATTGAAGGGAATGAATCTACACTAAATAACTGCGAATTGTTTGTATTATTACCATTGTTTAAATTATTATCATTCATTTTATTATCCTTTCTTATTCAAAAGTTATTTCATTCAATTTTAATATTTGTTCTTGTTCATTAACATTAATCATTAATTCATTTTTATTAACGTAGAAATATTGATCATCATAACTAACTATTTTACCATCTAATGGACATTTCTTATTATCTGTTAATCTTAAAATATATGGTTTACTATTTTCGTTTATTAAAGCATATCCATCATGTAATTCAATAACTTTTTGATATTTATTACTTTCTAGATTAGCCCCTTCATAATCATATTTTGTTATTTCATTATCTTTATTAACATATAATATACCATCTTTAGCGAAAGAATAATTTAAATAACTAGTATTCTCTGTTAATAATTTAGCATCTAAATTATAAATAGAATAATTTTCATTTAAACAATTAATATTATCAATAATGAACACTTTCGAATCATATAAGAAGAATGATAAAGATGTTCCACCAATAATCTTTGTATTATCATTTATTCTAGTAACAATACCGTTATTACATTTGTTAGGTTTATAATCATCAAAAGATATTAAATAACCATTAAAACTATTTCTTGTAGAGATTGCATGATCTGGATAAACGTTTTCACTTAATAATTTTTCCTTTGTTTCTAATTTGTAATAATATTGATGATTATCATTATGGAAAAAATAACCAGTAACATTTAAATTATTATCATAACTTAATCGATATGAACCTCTAATATATTTTGTTAATAATGTACGGCTTTTATTATGATAATAATAGATATTTTCACCATCTTTATATAAAACATATTTTAATTCATTAGAATAATTATCCATTAAATAATCTAGTAATGTAATATCTTCCGTATCCGTTTCAATATTTAATAATAAATTACTAGACTCTGCAAAAGATACACTACCTACTTCTGATAAATAAATTTTTTTATTATACGATTTAGCAATGGCTTTTAATTCACCATTATCTAGAATACTATATGTAATAAAGCCACCAATACTTGTTACCATTACACATAATATAAAGATGATTAAAGTTTTAACGTCTCTCATATATCCTCATTCTATCTTTATTTTATCACGTTGTTTTTATTTAAACAATTAAAAAAAAGAAAGTGTTCTATATTAGACACTTTCTAAAATAATGTTAATTGATTAGATTCTGGTATATCATCTAAAACATGTAGAGTTTTTAGCTTGTCAATTAAGGTTTTTGATAACTTACCACGTACTTGTAAATCTTCAATACTATAGAAGGTTGATTTATTACGTTCTTTAATAATTGTCTTAGCTACACTATCACCTAAACCATCTAAAGCTCTAAATGGAATTATTAAACCTTTACCATCTTCAGATACAACAAACTTCGTCGCATCACTTTTTTGAACGTTAATATTTTCAAAGTGGAAACCACGTGCTGTCATTTCTAAACATAGATATAAAACATCACAAATACTTTCTTCTTTATTACTAATTTCTTTAGCTGCTCTTTTTTCTTCTAATTCATCAATTTTTAAACGAATTGCTCGTTCACCCATTAACATTGTTGGTACGTCAAATTGATCACATCTTATAGAGAAATAAGCTGCATAGTAATATATTGGCATATGAACTTTAAACCAAGCAATACGGAAAGCACTAGTAACATAAGCAGTTGCATGAGCTTTTGGGAACATGTATTTTATTTTTTCACATGAATCAATATACCATTCAGGAATATTATATTCACGCATTGTCTTAACATGTTCACCCCAAGCAACTTTATCTGATGATGGTTTTCCTTTACGAACAAATTCCATTATCTTGAAGGCTTTTCATGATGGTACACCCCAACTAATTAAATTAACCATAATATCATCACGACAACCAATAACGTTTTTAAATGGTACTTTAATAGCTCCCGTAGCATCAGGGATACAAAGGTCTCTTGCGTTACCTAACCATACGTTAGTACCATGAGATAGACCTGATATTTTAATTAATTCAGCAAATGTCGTTGGCTTAGTCTCCTCTAACATTCCGAGTAGGAATGATGTACCAAATTCGGGAACACCTAAAGTTCCTGTTGGACAATACTTTTTACCATCACGTGATGTTAAACCACGTAAATCTTCTTTTTTAACACCTAATACTTCTGGTCCTGTAAAAATACTCATGGTATCTTTATCACCTAAATCAATCGTTGTAACATCAATACCGGTTAAGTCTTGTAACATTTTTAAAACCGTTGGATCATCATGACCAAGTATATCTAGTTTTAATAAGTCCGCATCAATAGCGTGATAATCAAAGTGTGTTGTACGCCATGCTGAAGTTGGGTCATCAGCAGGATATTGGAATGGTGTAAAATCCCAAACGTCTTTATATCCAGGTACTACTACAATACCACCAGGATGTTGTCCTGTTGTACGTTTAACATCAATACAACCAGTTGATATTCTTTCTATTTCAATAGAACTCTTTTGCGCTTTAATAATACCTTTTTTCTTTAAATCATCTTTACTTGATACATCCAAGCCATAACTTTTAGCTTCGATTTTTAATTTATTATATTCCGCTTCTTCATAATAACCAAGAGCAAAACCAATTGCTGTTTTATCAGCTACTGTAGAAATCGTTCCCGCACGATAAACATTATCTGTACCGAATAGTACTTTTGTATATTCGTGAGCAGAAGCTTGATTATCACCTGAGAAGTTAAGATCGATATCAGGCACTTTATCAGCATTAAATCCTAAGAAAGTAGCAAATGGCATATCATTACCTTGGTGAATCATTTTAGTATGACATTTTGGACATTCTTTTTCCGGTAAATCATACCCACTTGAATATGATTCTGTATATTTTTTTCCAAATTCATCTTCAAACATACTATATTGACATTTAGGACAATAATAATGTGGTGGAAGTCCATTACATTCTGTTATTCCCATCATGGAAGCAACAAAACTTGATCCAACAGATCCACGGGAACCAACTAAATAACCCTCATCGTTAGAGTGTTTAACTAATTTTTGGGCAATTAGATAAATAACATCAAATCCACCACCTATAATACCACCTAAATTAGCTTTAGCTTTTTCAATTGCTTTATCATCTTCTAATTCTTCTTCTCTTTTCAAGTGTTCACTCATTACTTTTACAACGCCATCATAACCTGACATAATAACATTATGTAATTCTTCACAAAATACTTTATCAATATCACTATCTTCATAATCAGGATGTTCTACCTTGATTTTTTCTTTAACTAAATCTAATATTTTATCCCCATAGAATTCCTGAGCGATACGTTCTTCAATATTTCTTGGTAATGGATTACCATACATACTTTGTGCTTTTTCATAAACTAAATCACGACATGTTTCTTGTGAATTAGGGATAATTGGTGAAAATGGTTTTTCTGGGTAAACTACTACTTCTAATTCATCAATATCATTAATAATTTTTCTTGGATTATCAACTACTATTTCAAAAGCTTCTTTTTTTCCTAAGAAACTAAAGTCATTAAGCATTTCCTCTGTTGTTTTAAAATATTGATTTGGAATATGATTAATTTCTGATACTTTACTTTTCTTAAATATCGCGTGATTTGGATTCAAAGTATAACGATAAGTATTTAAATCACAATCAATAATACTATAATTTAATAATTTATTTAGTGATTCTTTAATAACACTTTCTTTCTTATCTTTATCTTTTAATATTTCTTCATCTTCATTACCTTTAGTAACTTGATAGATTTCCGTAATAGAATTTAATGTAATTGGAATCGTTTCTAAGTTATTAAGAATATAAATATAAGTTAATACTTTTTTATCTATACTATTAAATATTCCTTCTTCTAACGCTTTATTAATATACTGTTCATTAACATTAACTTTACTATTACCTTGTAAATATTTAGCAAGAGGATGTCTTCCTTTACCTGGAACATTTTGGTTAACAATTATTTCTCGATAAATTAAATCTTCTGGATTAATCTGATGAACATCACCTGTTGCTACAACAATTTTATTAATATCTTTTGCACACTTAATAATTTTCTTAATTACTTCTTTTAACTCTTCTTCATTATTAACATCATGATATCTTAATAAGTGACGATAGTTATCTAATGGTTGAACCTCGATATAATCATACCAAGCCATCGCTTTTTTTAGATCTTCTTCAGAACGGGTTAAGGCAATATTAAATATTTCTCCATTAAGACATGCTGAACCAATCATTAAACCATCACGATATTCATCTACTAATTTACGAGGAATAATAGGATTCGTTTGTAAGAAATTAGAATTAGCAAAAGAAACTAATTTAAATAAATTCTTTAATCCTTTTTTAGTTTTGGCTATTAAAGTTATATGTTTAAAATTATCATAAATATTAGCGATATTTTCATTAAATGTTTTAGCAGGAATATTCTCATACATTTGTAGATTATCTTCATGACACCATGAATAACGCCATACATAATCTTTATTTCCATATTTAGCGAATGGGTATTCAGTACCTTCTTCCACTACTTCATCTTCATTTAATAAACGAACATAATTTTTATATGTACATAGTTCACCAATATGACTTAATTTATTACTATCATTTTTAAATGATAATTCTTCTAATAATTTTAAATCATTAAATTCACTTATCTTTTTAATACCATCAATTTGTTTTAACATTTTATTAAATATTAAAGCCGTATTTTCAGCATCAACATCAGCTCCATGGTGTTGACCAACATAAATATTAATAGTTAAATTAATAATTGCTCCAATATTAATATGAATAGCGTTATCTGCAGGATGTAGACTATATTCTTCGACATATTCATTATCTTCATCAAACAGTACTTTTATTGTTACTACTTCTGTTTTTGATGCTTTATGAACTCTAATTGTATAACTCTCTTCATCGTTTCTTCTTAAAATGCTTTCATCATCAACTAAGATATCTCTAATTCTTGTAGCAGCAAAACGATCAATTATATTATTGTTATCACTACTTACTTCTTCATCTTCTTCGTCTTCTTCACCAGTATCAATTTTATATAATTTACCTAAAGCTTTTAAACTATGTTTCTTTTGATCACGGTTTATTACTCTAGATAACATTAATGTATCAATAATCGGATTATTTAATGGACCTAAATCGTATTTATAATAGGCCATATCAAGCATACTTTTATCAAATTTTGCATTATGGGCAACTAATGGATAATTATCAATCC
>JAEEGL012531042.1_pt1 | contig 13291 bp, 1 predicted proteins | sample 9134231 | NCBI WGS metagenome assembly JAEEGL01 (sample SAMN16246548, study PRJNA631951) | gut metagenome | biome: gut microbiome; feature: rumen; material: fiber-attached | host: Bos | place: Iran: Karaj | collected 2018-10 | reverse complement strand
GCCCAATCCCCAATCCCCAATCCCCAATCCCCATCCCCAATCCCCATAAATATCAATTAATAAAAATATATTTAAATAATATATATTAAATTAATTTAAAAATTTAAATTTTTCATAAAATATAAATAAATAAAATATCTAAAATAAATAAATTAAATTATGAATAAGAAATTCGAAAAGAAACTGGGTAAAAGCAAAGACCCAATCTTTAAAATAAAAAACGTAGATTTCCACGCTCTTAGTCAAAAGATAGCTCAAGATTTGGAGCAGAAATCCAAAAAGAACCGAGAAGAGGAAAAAGAGCGTCGAAAAAAAGCAACAAACTCCATCACGAAACCAAAAGCTTTAATGCCAGTTACAGAAAAAGTTGAAGAGAATCAAACAGTACCTATATCATCCACTCAGATATTTAAATACAATCCTAAACCAGAATCAACCCCGATATATTTATTAGGTCACCATGAACAAAGAGAAAAAAGAGAAACTAACCAAATAATGTCTTTAGTGAAACAATATTATCACATAGATCTTTTAGAGTACTTTAAATATTATCGCACTCCTTATCCCAAAGAGCCTTTGAGAATATCATGCTTTGAAGAATTCATGGACAATGAAAACCGAGATATGACTAACATTTGTTACTTAGAAGCAGACTACGACAAATGTTATTCGTCAATAAAACTAATCAACATTAAAAATTTAGGCAGATATGATTGCTGGGAAGATAAGCCCCCAGAAGAATGGTTCGCCATGTGCCAAAAAAACGAAGAAGAATATGACGGTACTTCTCCTATGTATGACCACACCACAGATAAATATATGTGGAATCCTGTCAAAGTCTTAAACTATAATCCAGAGACACAAAGATATAAAGTCCGTTTTGTCCAGACAGAAAAAGAAGTTACTCGATTATCCCTTTTATTTAAGTGGGAGAACAAAACCGAGTTTGAATTTAGGAAATACCTTTGCGAAAAAAGAAGAAACCATGTAGATCAATTTATCCTTTTTACTCGATATGTAGATAATGTCCCTACTGAAATCGTGTCAACATTGGCTTTAGAATGGGAAAAGAAAATCGAAGTCAAAGTGAAATTTACCACGAAAAGATTAAGTGAAATGTTCAATTATATTTTTAATGAAAGTAATCCTTCCTTTGTCCGCGAATTAAACGTGATAAAACAAGATTACTTAAGACAAATGAAGAAGTGTCGACTTTTACTCGAAATGCAAGAACCAACGAATCAGACCAAATTCAAAGAACGTTCACTTGAAATAAAACCTTTCTATAAAATAATCCCGACGAAAAGAGTCGCGATAGTAAATAAATCTCCTGACTTTATGAAACATTTAGAAACAATCAATAAAAAAACCTTTTTCGAAGACGAAAAGTTTGTCAAGACTTTACTTTGCGGTTTTCTCAAGAACTGTGAAGACATGAAACAATTAGCACTTATATTAGCGAATATTGATGACAATTTACTTCCGATGAAGTTAGAAGATTTTAAAAACTTGGACAAAGCCTATTTCGAAAAGAGCAGTTCGAATTTGAGAAACATGTGCTGTTCTAAATTGCCAGGAATCATCAGAAGTTTCGAGGAAAACAATGACAATAAAGTGAAATTAAAATACGATTATTATGTCGCAACTAAAGAAGAGTACGAAAAAACTTTAGCGAGAAAGGTAGTTATTTATTGCAATCTCATATTAAAAACAAAATTGAAAGAATTGGTGGATAATTCAATAATAAAATTCATGAATTTTTTTAAAAAATTCGGAGAATGTTCTTATAATACCAAAGGCCGCGATGAATTATTTTCGAAAATTGGTACCCATTTTCTCGAGTCGCAGAAATCCTTATTTCAAACTTCAATACTTTTAGAAAAAGAAAAATCAGAAGGGAATAAAAAGAAAAAAGAGGGACATCATATTAATATAATATTCAAACCGTCCTTAGAAGAAATCAAAAGCAATTTATTAAATTCTTTCACGCAAATAAAAGATATGGTTTCGAAAGAAATAAAGAATTTAAGTGGACTTTGTTTTAAATTGGTTGATATCGAGGATAAAAAGATATTCACATTAAATGAAGATTATCCTTTGTATAAACAAGCCTTGGAAGAATTGACCGAAATTATAGACAAGTCGATAAAATTAGCCGAGATAGAAAAACAAGAATATGATATTTTTATGGAAATATTAAAAGACTCGGTCGAAGGCTATGTCAAAGTTCGTATCGGAGACGCCAAAGAAACCAAAAAAAATTTAAATGTAGATAAATGCACAGAAATTCTCGATCGATTAGATGAATTAACTGATATATTAAACTCAAAAAAAAGCGAAATTAGTGTAAGGCTATTTCATATCGATAGTAACAAGATAAAAGAAGATATAAATAAACGTATAGGAGAAATAAGGAAATTAATGTTACAAAGAATGGGCGATTATTGCATTGATAGAACGGATGAACTCGAACATCAAAACAAAGAAAAAATGGACAAGCTTAAAGAAGAAACAACTAATATTGATCAATATAAAAACCTATTTGATTTACTTGCAACAATTCCTGATTTCGTCAAAATAAAAAATGAAGAACTGAAAAATGTTGATAAAATATTGACTAAAATTGAACAACAGAAATTCGACTCGATTAAACGAGTAGAAGAACTTTTCAGAAAATTGCTCAAAAGTTGGATGATCCCGAGTCAAATTCAAGATGTGGCGAAGACAAGTAGTGAAAACTTAGAATTAAAAAAAGCGGAGTATATCGATATATTGAAAGAAAGCCAAGGCAATTTCAAAATTGAAATATCAAAATTAGAAAAAACTTTCGATTATATATCAAAAGTGGATAATTTCACTGAGGAATTTGAAGGAAGGAAAGTATCGAATATAATACAGGATTTTAACGAAGCGGTCAATAGAGCAAGAGAACATCAAAAACAAATAAAGAAAGAAATGAAAATATTACATCCAGAAAAAGCCAAAGAAATAGACGAAGGAACCGAAGACTTACCCGAGTTTGAAAAGTTAGGAAATATTTATAACGATTTCCAACCCTTTAAAATTTTATGGAATGAAGATACGAATGTAATGATCGAATACCAAAATAAAGTCGAACAAAAGACCCTTTTAGAATTGAAAGAGTTAATCCCGAATCAAGATAAGAAAAGCACAAAGGAAGTTTTCGTTTATGTAAAAGACTTAGAAGAATCCCGCGCAAAGATCGAAAAAGTCCAAAAAGAAAATCCTTATGATACTACCCTTATAAAATTAATAGAACAATTAAAAACAAAATTAGTTTATTATGAAAGTTTCAACTGGGTCATTCAATGTTTAAATAGTGCTTGTCTCAAAGAAGACGACTGGAAAGAAATTCGTCGTATAATGAACAACAATAACATCGATGGCAAATGCAAACTGATCGAATTAGAGCAAATGAAAATCGGAGAACATCGAGAGCAAATCGAACTTATCAAATCGAAAGCGTCACGTCGTGCAGGCTTTGTGGCTAAATATAAAGAATTATCCGCGAAATATTCTTGCATTATTATGGAGCCTAAAGACGAAAGAAAATTAGGACTGAGTAAAATCGATGACGTTTTGATCTTGTTAGATGATGTGAGTAATGACTTAGTAAATATTATGGGAAACCCTGTGACACAGAGTGATCCGAAATTAAAGAACGATACTCGACAATTAAACGAAAAAATAAAAAACGTTCAGATCATTTTAGAAGAAGTCATTAAATTCCAGTTTAACTTTTTATATTTAGAACCAATATTTAACGCGGATGAAGTCAATAAAGCTTTGACTGCGGAGAAAACCGTGTTTAAAAAGGTTCATGAATTTTGGAGAGGATTCATGGATCAATTCGAAGGCTGTGCGTGGGAACTTGCTTCGTTTATGGAGAAAGAGAATTTTAATAATTTGTATAAGAACTTAAATGATAATAATAAACAATTACAAGAAGTCATAAAGAATTTACAAGAATATTTGAACATAAAAAGAACAGAATTCCCGAGATTCTTTTTCGTTTCAGACGAAGATCTTTTACGTATTTTAGCCCAAAGTAAAAATCCTTTACTAATTCAACCACATATTTCTAAATGCTTCGAGGGGATAAACCATGTCAATTTCAACGAGAGCAATACTATAATACAAGAATTGGTTTCATCGAAAGATGAAATTGTTCCTTTATTCGAACAGATCAATGTCGTAAGTGACGTTTGTAGAGGGAACGTTGAAGTTTGGTTGGGACAATTAGAACAAAGTATGATTGCCACTATGAAAAAATTATCAAATGATGCTTTGAATGATTTAAGCAAAAAGAAGAGAATTGACTGGATTAAAGAAATGCATTGGCCTGGACAATTGATACAAATTATTGATCAAGTAGTTTGGACCACGGGAGTCGAAGCGGGTATAATCGATAATAAGCTTAAAGAATTTTTGGACAAATTAGATTTGGAACTTTCCGAAGTTGTCGACTTAGTCAGAACTAATATATCTTCTTTACTAAGTCTTACTTTGAGTGGTCTTATTGTAGTAAGTGTCCACGATAGAGACATTGTCGAGAAATTAATAAGAGAAAAGATAGAAAAAACGACCGACTTTGAATGGAAGGCGGAAATGAGATATTACTTCCATCAACCTGACCAAGAAAAAGACAAAAGGAAAAAAAAGAAAGATAATTATGTCCCTATTACTGTATCAATGATTACCACGACATTAAATTACGGTTTTGAATATTTAGGAAATATCACACGTTTAGTCATAACGCCGTTAACTGATAGATGTTTCCGTACTTTATTCGGCGCATATAATGTCAAATATGGAGGAGCACCGGAAGGACCAGCAGGTACTGGAAAAACAGAGTCAGTAAAAGATTTGTCGAAATGCGTCGGTGTTATGTGCAATGTATTTAATTGTACAGAAGGTATAAAAATTCAAGGCATGTCGAAATTCTTTAAAGGATTAGCATCTTCGGGATGTTGGTGTTGCTTTGATGAATTCAACAGAATCGATACTGAAGTCTTATCAGTCATTGCTCAACAAATTTTAACTATACAAAATGCCCTTAAGGCGCATTTGGACTTTTTCTATTTCGAAGAGCATGAAAAAATCGCCTTGAGAGATACTTGTGCTATTAATATCACAATGAATCCGTCATATAGTGGAAGAAACGAATTACCTGATAATTTAAAAGCCTTATTTAGACCTTGTGCTATGATGGTACCGGATTATTCTCTCATAGCCCAGATTAAATTATACTCGTTCGGTTTCCAAACGGCTAAAAGTTTATCGTTTAAAATCGTCTCATGTTTAAAATTAAGTTCGGAACAATTATCTTCCCAAAGTCATTACGATTTTGGTATGAGAGCGTTAAATGCTATTTTAGTCGCGGCAGGAAAAGAGAAGAAAAATAATCCAACATTCCCTGAAGATCGAATATCATTAAGAGCTATTATTGATGTAAACTTGCCTAAATTCACGTCGAATGATACACCACTTTTCTATGATTTAATTCACGATTTGTTCCCATCAGTCGAACCTTTGGAATTAGATTTATCTCTTTTAGAAAATATGATAATAGAAAAATGCAAGCTTTTAAAATTGCAACCAACTGAGAATTTCAAAAAGAAATGCATTCAATTATATGAAACGATGAATGTCCGTCATGCATTAATGATCGTAGGAAGAGCGGGCATGACCAAGAGTAAAGTCATATTAACTTTGAAAAATGCCGTGTCTGATTTACCCGTGGAAAAAGGCTATAACAAAGTCGACGCAATAATACTAAATCCGAAAAGTATTGAACAAAAACAACTATATGGATTCTTCACTGACGCTAAAGAATGGAAAAAAGGTTTATTGCAAGTAAAAATGACTGAATTATGCGAGAAGCCAAAACAGCAATTGAAATGGTTAATCTTCGACGGACCTGTTGATACTTTATGGATAGAAAATATGAATTCGTTATTAGATGATAATAAAAAACTTTGTTTGGAAGATTCGTCTTCGATTTTCCTTGCGGATAATATGAATATAGTATTCGAAGTCGATGATTTGAAAGAGGCTTCGCCGGCCACTGTGTCAAGGAATGGTATGGTATTATGTGAACAAGACACGATATCCACAGATGACTTGATTTTATCTTTTGTGAATAATTTACCAAGTAAATATTTTAACGAGAAATTAATAAATCAATTTTTAGATAACTCAATCTGGGTCACTAATACTGTAATCGAATATTTATTTAAAGATAATGTCGAATGGGGTCTTCCTTGTGATAAATTCCACTTAGTCAATAACTATTTAAGAATATTCGACTGTTATATGAAAGATTATAATAACCCAGACGAAATTTTATCCGATGATAGGAAATTAAACACGAATAAAATCGATGATTTAATTATATCGAGTGTTATGCTAGGAATGCTTGGCTCGGTAGTAAAAACGCAAAAATTGCAAACATTTTTATTCGATATGTGTTTGGGCAATGATGTAAATAAAGATTATAAATTAAATTTCAACGGTGAATTTTCTACTAATAAATACAATTGGGAACCGAGACGAATAAATACAAATATACATCAATTAGATAACGTATGGGATTATGTATATTTAATCGAAACAGGAAATTGGCATAAATGGATGGAAATGCCCGGAAGACAAGAATTAAAAATAACCGACTCGCTTAAATTTAACGAATTAGTCATACCAACATCTGACACGATTAAAATGGGCTGGCTAGTCACATCAGTTGTGCCTAATAAAAAACATTTATTATTAACCGGACCAACCGGTACAGGGAAAACTTTAACAATAATATCTACATTGCAATCGAATTATGACAACGACTATTTCTGTTATATTAAAACGAGTATGACTGCACAGACATCTGCTAAATTTGTTCAAGATGCGATAGAAAAAAAATTGCAAAAAAGCTTCAGAAAATTCAGTCCGAGTGGAGGCAGGAAAGGTGTGATATTCGTCGATGATTTAAACATGCCACAAAAAGAAAAATACGGCGCTCAACCTCCAATCGAATTATTAAGGCAATGGATGGATTATGGTGGATGGTATGATTTACTTAGTGATAATAAGGATTTCATTAATATTGTCGATGTTTCCTTCCTAGCTTCAATGGGCTCAATAGCTTCAGGAAGGACAGTTTCTTCAAGATATTTAAGACATTATTTAATTCATTATGCTGATGTCTATAGTAAAAAAACTATGATAAATATTTATTCGAAAATAACCGAGTGGTTTTTCCTTAAAACAAAGCAACCTAATTTTACTAACAATGTCCTTAATTTCAAAGATCAATTAATTAATTCCGCGATTCAAATGTACCAAGAAGTTTCTTCCTCTTTTAAAGCAACACCAGCGAAAACACATTATCAATTTAATTTAAGAGATATTAGTAAAATATTCCTTGGTATCGCTCGAGGTAATGCTCGTACAATAAAAGACGAAGAAGACCTTATTAAACTTTGGATGCACGAATGCGAAAGAGTTTTCAAGGATCGTTTAGTGGACGAAAAAGACCGAGGAATTTATGACGAGATTTTAGGAAAAGTAATGAAAATATCAATGAGACGTGAGAATAATTACAAAGAAAAGACAATTCTCTGGGGCGATTTTGTCCCGATGATATTCATCGATAATGATCCAAAGAAAGGAGTCATTGAAGGACAATATTGCGAATTGGACAATGAAGAAATACTAAAAAAGACTTTGAATGATAAATTAGAAGCATATAATGCTGCCCCGAAAGGTGAGAACTCCGCCGGAAATTTAAATTTAGTCTTATTCAATTATGCCATAGAGCATTTATCAAGAGTTTTAAGAATAATTTCGACGTATAATGGAAACGCAGTTTTGGTCGGAGTCGGAGGATCTGGGAGAAAATCTTTAACGATATTAGCGACGTTTATTTATGGGATGACCTTGTGGAAATATGAAAGTGATTGGACTGGGACTTTGAAACAAATGATGAAAGAATTAGGAAATAAAGAAGTGGTGTTTTTAGTCGCCGATAATCAAATAAACGACGAGCAAATTCAAGATTTGAATAATATGTTAAACAACGGAGAAATTCCTAACTTAATTGATTCATCAGATCTACAAATAATTAAAGATAACATCCCTGCTGAATTCACTCAAGGAAAAAAATTAACAAATGATCAAGAAACCATGACTGTATTTATAGAAAATTGCAAAGCGAAAATACACTTCGTTATTTGCTTATCACCTATTGGAGATGGATTTAGAAAAAGAATATTAACTTTCCCTTCGTTAGTAAGTTGCACAAATATTGACTGGTATTTATCATGGCCGGAAGAAGCTTTGAATTCGGTTGCTAAATTTTACTTGGATGGAACAAAGGAAATAGACAAATCTGTCTTTGATAGTATTATTAATATCTGTGTCGATATGCAAAATCGTGTAATAGATTACTCGAATAAATATTATCAAGAATTACGACGTCATAATTATGTAACTCCAATGAGTTTCATCGAATTATTAAATATATTCAAAAGCTTATTACAAAAAAGAACCATAGAAATAAACAACGAAATAAATCGATACGGTAACGGTTTAATAATCTTGGCCGAGTCTGAAAAGACCGCGGCCGAAATGGGTGCCTATATAAAAGAATTAGAGCCTCAATTAAAAGAGCAACAAGAAAAGGCCAGTAAACAAATGATAGCATTGAATGAACTGAAAATCCAGTTAGAAAAAGACGAAGAAGAAGGAAAGGCGAAAGAGGCCGAAGCCCAGATAGTAAAAAAGGAAGCGGAAGAACAGAGCACAATTGCCAATGAAAAAGCGGCGATAATGGAAGCGAAGAAGATCGACGCAGAATCCAAATTAAACGAGATTAAACCTGATGATGTATTACAAATAAAGAAATACAAGGTCGATAATACCATGATGAAATTTAGTTATTTCTTATGTATGTTATGCCTAAACAATCCAAAGCCGAAACCTTCGAAGCCTGAGAATCCTAAAGACCCTCCTGTGTATAATTACTTTGACCATATTTGTAAAAATAAATTGAATAAAATGAGTGGAACGGAATTTTTAAAATTTTTAAAAAAATTCGACTCGACGAAAATGCCTTTGGAACAAATGAAAGAACTAAGAGATAAATTAGAAGCCTTAACACCCGAAGAGTTTGACCCGGCGAAAAAATCTCTTGCGATGAAAAATATTTTTGAAGTAATTAAAACACATAATGAAGTCTTTTTCATAAACCAAGATTATTTACCACTTAAACGCCAAGCGGAAGAAAGTAACGAAAGACTCAGACAAGCTGAAGCGTCCTTGAAAGAAATTCAGGACAAGTTACAAGCGACATTAAAGACCAAAGAAGAAAAAGAAAACGAGATCGCGGAAGCCAAAGCACGAATAGATAAATTAGAAAAAAAGAAAAATCAATGTAGTACCCGATTAAAAAACGCCAACATATTAAACAGTTCTTTAGGAAACGAAAAAGAAGAATGGAAAAAGAAAAAATTATCCTTAGAACTTTTCGCCAAAAATATCATCGGTGATATATTAATCTCATCCGGGATCATATCCTACTTAGGTGCTTTCACTAAAGCTTATCGAGAACAAATCATTTTGGAGTGGGCCAAAAAAATCAAGGACGATAAAATCCCTATATCCTTCGGCGGCGAAAACCAATCAGCGAATGATATAATGCGCGGTATAATCGGAGATGATATGGAAATAGAGACATGGAAAAGTCAGAATTTACCAAATGATAATTTCTCGGTGGATAATGCCTTAATAATGTCCCAAAGTAGAAGATACTGTTTATTAATCGATCCACAGAATCAAGCTTTGCAATGGCTCAAAGAAAAGATAAAGCAAGAAACCGAAATGCGACAAGCTTTAGAAAAGCAAGGCAAACGTCGAACCGAAGAAAAAAAGAAAGAAAAAAGAAAAGACGGCGGTACTGGAGCTCATTATACCATAAAGCCGACAATGGATGTCAAAACCTTATGTGATGTAACAGCCGACTGTGTTTATAAAGGACTCAGTTTAATATATGAAAACGTAGGCGAAGAATTATCCCAACACATTTCGCATTTGTACAAAAAAGAATTTTATAAAGACGGCGACGCTTTGTTTGTTAATATTGGTCAAAAACCAGTCGAAGTCAATGACAATTTCAGATTTTATATTATAACGCAATTACCAAAGCCGCATTATTTACCAGAAATCTGCGTCGCGTTGACCTTGGTCAATTTCACCGTTACTGAAGAAGGTCTTCAAGATCAGATGTTGAATTACTTAGTAGAAAAGGAGGATCCAACTTTGAGCGCGTTGAGGAAAAACTGCATCGATACGAAAAATTCATCTGAACGTAAAAAGAAAGAAATCGAGACTGAAATTTTATTCCAATTGGATGAAAGTAAGAAAAATGCGACTGAAGATAATACTATATTAGATAACGAGAAATTAATTGATCAATTGAAGCAGTCAAATCAAACGAGTATTGCCATGGCCCAAACTTTAATAAAGCAACGAGAAACCGAAAATAAAATTTCACAAAAAAGAAATTTCTTATCGCCGGTGTCTATCCATGTAGCGCAACTATTTTTCACCGTGTGTGATTTAAGCTCGATTGAACCTGTGTATCAATACTCGCTTAAATTTTATAGGGATATATTCGGTTTAGCTATCGATTCTACGCCGAAAATCGAAGATAAAAAAGGCGAGAATAAATCGAAAGAAGTGAGAGAAAAAGAAGAAAGGGAAAGATTAGAAAAATTAAAATTGAATTTTAATTCGATATTATACGATAAAATATGTATGTCCTTATTCGAAAAAGATAAATTAGTTTTCTCATTTTTAATGAACACGAAATTAAAAAGTATTCCAATGACTCTCGAAGAAAAAGCAGAGTTTAATAAACAAATAAGATTCTTAGTAACTGGTGGCTCAGGTAAAGAATTCGAAATACCTAATCCCGCTGGAGAAGATAATGACCATTGGATAACAACAGTGCAATGGAATAGTATATGTGAATTATCCCAGGAAATCGAAGTCTTTAAAGATTTGTATCGTTCCATTTCGGATACGGAAAAAACTTCAGAATGGAAACAGTTAATATATACTTCGACTAATCCTTTTGAAGAGACATATCCACAACCTTTTGATAGTTTGACCGATTTCTTTAAATTAATCATTTTAAGAATTCTACGTCCTGATAAAACCGTTAATGCGCTTAAAAAATACATAGCGGAAAATATCGGAGATAAATATGTCATTTCACCAGTGTTTGATATAGGAAAAGCCTACGACGAAAGTAAAAACAAGACTCCGATATTATTTATTATATCACCAGGAGCTGATCCTTTAATATTAATTGATAAGTTATGCAAACGAGAAGACAAAGATTTCGAAGAAAATGTAAGAACGTTATCGTTAGGTCAAGGCCAAGAGAAAATAGCAGTTGATGCTATTGATAAAGCGCAAATACGAGATCAAGAAAAATGGATCTTATTACAGAATTGTCATTTAGCCAAGTCTTTTATGACCATGCTCGAGAAAAAAGTGGACGAAATTGTCGAAACTGGTTCATCCTTTAGACTTTTCTTAACAGCGTTACCGAGCAAAGTTATCCCAATATCGATAATCCAAGACTCAATTAAAATTGTAAACGAACCTCCTCGAGGATTAAAGCAATCATTGCAAAGAACATTTAATACAATAGATGAGAACTATTACGATAAAGCAGTAAAGCCAGTTTTATTCAAACGATTTGCTTTCGGGTTTGTCTTTTTCCATGCGATGATTTTAGAAAGAAGGAAATATGGACCTTTGGGATGGAATATTCCTTACGAATTTTCCAATAGTGACTTATCGATATCTTTAGCGCAATTGAGGAATTTCTTAGAAGATTATGACGATATCCAATATACAGCAATGAATTATATGATAGCAGAAGCCAATTATGGTGGAAGAGTAACCGATCCTGCGGATAGAAGACTCATCGCGATATTATTCAAAGATATTTGCTGTGAGGAAATTTTAGACGATAAATATTTATTCAGTGGATTAAAAGATTACCCTGTTCCATTGGATGGTTCATATAAAGAACACGAAGAATTCATTAATACGAAAATTCCTCAGAATTCAACGCCTGAAGTCTTCGGCTTGAATGACAATGCGGATATCACCTGTGCAATATCAGATACGAATTCATTATTTTCCACTGCACTTTTAACTTTGCCGAGAACTGTCTCGGCGAAAGCGGGTATGAGTACCGAAGATCAAGTAAAAGAAAGAGTTATAGAAATATTGAAGAAGTTACCGGAGAAATATGACGTTGATGACGTGAGAATGAAACATCCGAATAAATTAGAAGAAAGTTTGAATTCGGTATTACATCAGGAATTAATGAGGTTTAATAATTTATTAAGCATAACTAAAACTTCTTTGAAAAGTATAAGAGACGCCATTGATGGCAATTGCGTAATGACTAACGAAATAGAATCGTGGCTGCAAAGCGTTTATGATAATAAGACCCCGGAAAAAATAAGCAAAGTGTCTTATCCGTCAATGATGCCTTTTAGTTCATGGGTGAACGATTTCATAAAGAAAATGGAGTTTTTGCAAAACTGGATAGATAAAGGCATTCCTACTACGTTTTGGATAAGTGCATTTTATTTCACACATTCCTTCTTAACTGGTATATTGCAAAATTACGCAAGGAAGAATAATATCGCTATAGATGAATTAGTCTTCGAATTTACTGTGATGTCTGATATTAAAGAATATGATTTAACAAAGAAACCTGAAGAAGGCGCTTATATTTATGGATTTTATATTGAAGGAGCAAGATGGAATTCAGAAACGAGATTATTGGATGAATCTTTCCCGAAGATTTTATTACCGGAAATGCCGCATGTTTGGTTCAAACCGACGAAGAAAGACGAAAATAAAAAAGAGGTGGATTATTCTTGTCCAGTTTATAGAACGAGTAAAAGAAGTGGAGAATTATTAACTACGGGACAGTCGACTAATTTCTTAATTAATATGGAATTACCTTTTGATCATAATAAGTATACTTCTGAGCACTGGGTTAAAAGAGGAACTGCAGTCATTTGCTCACTTAATGAATAAAATTAAATAGTTGTTAATAGTATACTATAACAATTTGTATTAAATATGTAGAATTATTGTTATAGTTAAAAATATTAACAGAAATAAATTTAAATTTATTTTTATATAAACTAATTTCTTTAGATAATTTAAAAAATGGGGATTG
>JAEEGL011454429.1_pt1 | contig 13291 bp, 9 predicted proteins | sample 9134231 | NCBI WGS metagenome assembly JAEEGL01 (sample SAMN16246548, study PRJNA631951) | gut metagenome | biome: gut microbiome; feature: rumen; material: fiber-attached | host: Bos | place: Iran: Karaj | collected 2018-10 | reverse complement strand
TGAACGCCGCGACAATTCCTCGCCCCGCATGAATGCCGACGGCACGGTTACGCTCAGCCTTAAAGCCCCCGAGGCACAGAAGGTGACTGTAGTAGGCGACTGCATCGAGAAGTTGCACCAGGAGATGAAGAAGGAAGGCGATTACTGGACTTACACGACGCCCGTACTGAAACCTGAGCTCTACAACTACCGCTTCTATGTGGACGGGGTGGAGGCCCTCGATCCCAGCAGCATCGAACGGAGCCGCGACGTGCGCTCGTTCATGAGCACCTTCATCATCAGCAATTCCGAGGGCGACCAGGGATGGCTCTACCAGAACCATAACGTTGCCCACGGAAACATGTCGCAGGTATGGTACGACTCGCCTGGATTGGGCCTCCAGCGCCGCATGAGCATCTATACGCCGGCAGCGTACGACGGAAAGCGCAAGTTCCCCGTTCTCTACCTGCTCCACGGAGCCGGGGGCGATGAAGAGGCATGGCCCACCCTGGGACGCGCAGCACAGATCCTGGACAACCTGATTGCCCTAGGCAAAGCAGAGCCCATGATCGTCGTGATGCCCAACGGTAATGCCTCCGACGATGCCGGACCTCTGAACACCGGATTGCCCAGAAAGGAGCGGCCAAAGAGCTCCTACCAGGAGACGTTCGGCGATATCATGAAGTACGTAGAGACGCATTACTGCGTGAAGAAAGGGCCGCAGAACACGGCTCTCAGCGGCCTCAGCATGGGCGGGTTCCACACCTTCGCCATCAGCCTGCTGCGCCCCGGCCAGTTCGGCTATCTGGGCCTCTTCAGCGCAGCCGTCAGGATGGATCGCAACAACCAGAAGCCCGTGGACGTGCAGATGGAGGAGAACGCCGAGCTGAGCGCTCAGATAAAGGCTGTCTTCGATGCCAAGCCCAAGTACTACTGGATTGCCATCGGCAAGGATGACTTCCTCTATGATCAGAACGCCGGTCTTCGCCGCTTCCTCGACAAGAAGGGCTACCCCTACGAGTACTACGAGAGCGAGGGCGGCCACATCTGGCGCAACTGGCGCATCTACCTGAGCATGTTCGCGCAGAAACTCTTCAAGTAGTCGCCCCGCTGGGAAGGAACTACCAGTCGCAGAGGGATTGGCGGGCAGAGCCTCCAGTTCCTCTTTTTAAGTTTCGCTTGTTGCTCATCTTCTTTGTAGTTAAGAAGTTGAGTAGTTATTGCTTCGTTCGTCCGTAGAACAGAAGTTAAGCCATTACCCGACATCAGCTTCACAAACATTCGGCTTTACTTGGCCTTTGGCCGAGCCTGCTCTCACTGACTTTTTGTCTTCCTCGGACACGACTCGGCATAATGCATTCAAGTATGCTTCTGCTCTCGCTGCTCCCTCGGTTCGGGAGAACCGACGCAAGCATCGTTCTCCTCTCGCTTACTCGCAGCCTTCATTAACTTCATAACTTCCGAAATATGAGTAAATTGTACATTAAGTCAAAGATCATTCTATATGTTGTCAACAAGGCCCGGAGACATGGTTGTGAATTGGGTGGTAGATTGCCCTTCGGCCGTCTTTTTTCATTTCAAAGGCCGTTCAGCAAAATTCAAAGGCCGTTGCGCAAAATTCATCTCTGACGAGTGCAGCTTGTTTGCGCTGTGACTCAAAACACGGTGCAAAGATACGGCAGCGTGATTGCGGTTCACGAATACTTGGCATGTTTTTTTTGATTTCTTTTCGGGGACACAACATTTACGGTACTCAGAATCCATTCAACCTGTGCCAGGGTTAAGGTAAAAACCATTCAACTTTTTCTAGGGAAGGACACATCCGAAACGCAGACTTTTTACTTTTCTTAACATTGCGATAACTCTTTTTAGATGTTTTTTCGCCGTTAATAGCCCAAAAAGCTGTACTTTTGCAACGCAAAATCAGAAACAACAAAATATTCTATCAAAAAAAGTATTATGGCAGAAAGTGTAGATATCCGCGAACTGAACGAACGGATAGAAAGACAAAGTGCATTAGTGACGAACCTGGTTACGGGAATGAGCCAGGTGATTGTGGGGCAGAAACATCTCATTGAGTCCCTCCTTATCGGGTTGCTCAGCGACGGCCATATCCTGCTGGAAGGCGTGCCGGGATTGGCCAAGACGATGGCCATCAAGACGCTTGCCCAGCTGGTGGACAGCAAGTTCAGCCGCATACAGTTCACTCCCGACCTGCTCCCGGCCGATGTGATCGGCACGATGATCTATAGTCAGAAGGACGAGCGCTTCCTGGTGGAGCAAGGCCCCGTGTTCGCCAACTTCGTGCTGGCCGATGAGATAAACCGCGCTCCGGCTAAGGTGCAGAGTGCGCTGCTCGAGGCAATGCAGGAGAGACAGGTGACCATAGGCAAGCAGACCTATCAGCTGCCGCGCCCCTTCCTGGTGCTGGCCACTCAGAACCCCATCGAGCAGGAGGGCACCTACCCGCTGCCCGAGGCTCAGGTGGATCGCTTCATGCTGAAGGTAGTGATCGACTATCCCAAGATTGAGGAGGAGAAGCTCATCATACGCCAGAACATAGGCGGCGAGGCAAAGGCCGTGAAGCCCATCATGAGCACCGAGGAGGTAATGAGGGCACGCGAGGTGGTTCGCCAGGTCTATATCGACGAGAAGATAGAGCAGTACATAGCCGACATGGTGTTCTGCACCCGCTACCCCGAGAAGTACGGGTTGAAGGAGATTCAGGACTACATCGAGTTCGGCGCCTCGCCCCGTGCCAGCATCAACCTGGCCCTGGCTGCCCGCGCATACGCCTTCATCAAGCGCCGCGGGTACGTCATCCCCGAGGATGTGCGCGCCGTGGCTCACGATGTGCTGCGCCACCGCATCGGGCTCTCCTACGAAGCCGAGGCAAACAACGTAACGAGCGAGGAAATCGTGAGTCGCGTAATAAATAAGGTTGAGGTGCCCTGATGGATACATCTGAAATACTGAAGCGCGTCAGGCAGATCGAGATAAAGACCCGCGGCTTGAGCAACAATATCTTTGCCGGCGAGTACCACTCGGCCTTCAAGGGGCGCGGAATGGCCTTCTCGGAGGTGCGCGAGTATCAGTACGGCGACGATATCCGCGACATAGAGTGGAACGTGACCGCCCGCTTCAACAAACCCTATATCAAGGTGTTCGAGGAGGAGCGCGAACTGACGGTGATGCTGCTTGTCGATGTGAGTGGAAGCTTGAACTTCGGCACGATGACGCAGACGAAGCGCGATATGGTGACCGAGATAGCCGCCACACTGGCCTTCTCGGCCATTCAGAACAACGACAAGATCGGCGTCATCTTCTTCTCCGACCGGATAGAGAAGTTCATCCCCCCGAAGAAGGGCCGCAAGCATATCCTGTACATCATTCGCGAACTGCTGGGCTTCAAGCCCGAGAGCACGCAGACGGACATAAAGGGAGCCGTGGAGTACCTGACGCAGGTGATCAAGCGCCGCTGCACCGCCTTCCTGCTGAGCGACTTCCTGGACAGCCGCGACTTCCGGCAGCCCCTGACCATTGCCAACCGCAAGCATGACGTAGTGGCCATCCAGGTCTTTGACCGCCGCGTGGCCGAGCTGCCCGACGTGGGGCTTATGCGAATGCGCGATGCGGAGAGCGGGCGCGAGATGATTATCGATACGGGCAGCAGCGCCGTCAGGAAGGCACACGCCCTGTGGTGGCGCCACATGAACGAGCGGCTGCGCGACACATTCACCCGAAGCAATGTGGATGCGGTCAGCGTAAGAACCGACCAGGATTATGTGGCTGCCCTGAAGAGCCTCTTCGCCCAGAGAAGCTGAATGTGATTCATAATTCATGATTTTAGAGTGCATACTCGTTTATACTTATGTTATATAGAAAGATATTATTTACCCTGCTTGGATTGCTGCCGCTGGTTCCGGCCGGTGCGCAGGTGAATGTGGACATCAAGATAGATTCCCTGCAGTTCTATATCGGCCAGCAGACAGGATTGACCCTCTCCGTAAGCCTGGGCGCGAAGCAGAAGCTGGAGCTGCCGCAGATCAAGAGCGGACAGAACCTGGTGCCAAACGTAGAGGTTGTCTCCGTGATGAAGCCCGATACGAACATGCTGAACGACGGCGAACGGATGGAGGTATCCCAGCGGTATGTCATCACCGCATGGGACAGCGCCTTCTACTACCTGCCGCCCATGAAACTGAAGGTGGACGGACAGGAGTACGAATCCAAGAGCCTGGCACTGAAAGTCTATACGGTGGATATCGATACCCTCAACCTCGACAAGTTCTTCCCCCCGAACGGCATGATGTCTCCGCCCTTCGCATGGAAGGATTGGCGCGGCATCGTCGGCTTCTCCTTCCTGGGTGCCCTGCTCAGCTTGCTTGCTTACTTCCTGATGGATCGCGCCCGTAAGGGCAAGCCCATCGTCAGGATTATCCGGCGGAAGAAGATACTGCCACCGCACAAGGTGGCCATAAACGAGATAGAGCGCATCAAGGCCGAGCGCAAATGGGCAGAGGAAGACAGCAAGGAGTACTACACCCTGCTCACCGAGACCCTGCGCACATATATCCAGAACCGCTACGGCTTCCGTGCCATGGAAATGACGTCGGGAGAGATCATCGAACGCCTGCTGCAGGAGAACGACGAGCAGAGCCTGAACGAGCTGCGCGATATATTCCGCACCGCCGACCTGGTGAAGTTCGCCAAGTGGAGCACCCTCATCAACGAGAACGACGCCAACCTGGTAGCGGCTGTCGAGTACATCAACCAAACGAAGCAGGAGCCCGATCCTAACGCCAAGCCCGAACCCGAGATAGTGAAGGAAACCGACCAGAAGCGGATGAACCAGGTATGGGGCATGCGCATCGCCGCCCTGGTGATGGCGCTGGCCGCACTGGCACTGGCCGGATGGATTACCTGGCGCGTGCTCGATCTGGTCAGGTAAGAGGTTCAAAAGTTCAAGATATTCAAGAGGCTGAGATGCTCAAGAATGCATAAAGATTAATAATCTGTTTTAGAAATGACATTTGCGAATTACCAATATCTGTTCCTGCTGCTGTTGCTGATACCTTATATAATATGGTATCTGCTCTACCATCACAAGACGATGCCCTCGCTTCAGGTCAGCAGCACCGAAGCTTTCAGATACGCCCCCGTATCGTTGCGACAGCGGCTCATCCACCTGCCCTTCATCCTGCGGCTCGTGGCGCTTGCCGCTGCCATACTTGCCCTTGCACGACCTCAAACCAGTAATAACTGGAGCAGCCAGAACATAGAGGGCATAGACATCATGCTCTGCATGGATGTCAGTACCAGTATGCTGGCCGAAGACCTCAAGCCGAACCGCATCGAGGCGGCCAAGCAAGTGGCAGTGGAGTTCATCAACGGACGTCCAAACGATAATATAGGACTGACACTCTTTGCCGGCGAAGCCTATACCCAATGCCCGATGACCGTGGATCATGCCGTACTGCTTAACCTGCTGAACGGCATGCGCGTAGATATGGCGCAGCGAGGTTACATAGAAGACGGCACGGCCATAGGCATGGGAATAGCCAATGCCGTGACAAGACTGAAGGACAGCAAGGCCAAGAGCAAGGTCGTTATCCTTCTGACCGACGGCACGAATAACTGCGGACAGATAAGTCCCAATACGGCAGCCGATATAGCCAAGAGCTTCGGCATACGCGTCTATACCATTGGCGTGGGGACAAACGGCACGGCCCGCTATCCATATCCTGTAGGCGGACGAATCGAGTATATCAATGTGCCCGTGGAGATAGATACCAAGGCTCTGGCCACCATAGCGCAGAAGACCGACGGCGAATTCTACCGTGCCACCGACAATAAGAAGCTGCACGAGGTGTACCAGCAGATTGACCAGCTGGAGAAGACGAAGATGAACGTAAAGACCTTCACCAAGCGCTACGAAGCCTTCTTCCCCTTCATGCTGGTGGCCGTCATGGCCCTGCTCCTGGAGATCCTGCTCAGGAATTCATTACTCAAGCGCTTGCCATAAGTAGAAGAGAACGTATGAAAGAATGTGCCTAAGAACCGCATTAAAGAAGAAAGACCGTTATGTTTAGATTCGAAAATCCACAATATCTCACCCTCCTGCTGGTGCTCGTAGTGCTCATCCTGATCCACTACTTTGCCCTCTACCGGCGGAAGAGTAACCTTCGGCGCTACGGTGACCCGCAGCTGCTAAAAGACCTGCTAATTGACGTATCGAAGGTGCGTCCCGAACTGAAATTCTGGCTTGCCATTGCCGCCCTTGCCTGTTTCATAATCGCCCTTGCCCGTCCCCAATACGGTACGAAGATAGAGAACCGGGAAAGGCAGGGCATCGAAGCAATAGTGGCGCTCGATGTCAGCAATTCCATGCTGGCCGAGGATGTCAAGCCGAACCGACTGGACAAGGCCAAGATGATGCTCAGTAATATGGTCGATGGCATGAAGGACGATAAGATAGGCCTTGTCGTGTTTGCCGGACAGGCCTTCAACCAGCTGCCCATCACCAGCGACTACGTAAGTGCCAAGATGTTCCTGGAAACTATCAACCCCTCCATGATTTCCGTTCAGGGCACAGACATTGCAGCAGCTATCAATCTTGCTATGCGAAGCTTCACCCAGCAGGAGAACGTCAGCAGGGCCATCTTCCTGATTACAGACGGCGAGGACAACGAAGGCGGAGCAGTAGAGGCTGCGAAGGAAGCTGCCGGCCGAGGCATTAGGGTTTATATCTTGGGTATTGGCGACCCGGCAGGAGCGCCCATCCCCATGCCTGGCTCGAACCAGTTCATCACAGACGAGCAGGGAAATGTGGTAGTGTCGAAACTCAACGAGGATCTGTGCCGCGAGATAGCCAAGGCCGGCAACGGATCCTATATCTACGTGGACAACAGTAGCTCGGCTCAGGAGAAACTCTCAGAACAGGTGAACAGGCTTGCCAAGGCGAAGATGGAGAGCCAGATATACAGCGAGTTCGATGAACAGTTCCAGGGCTTCATCATCCTGGGGCTCATCTTCCTGCTGCTGGATATCTTCATCATGGAGAGGCAGAATCACAGAATACAGGTTTCGAAATTCCTCCGCAGGAAAGAATAGCACATCAGAAAGAAAGGCTTATCAAATAGAAAGAATAGTTCATCAGACAGCATGAAACAGATTTATATTATAATATGTGTGCTCCTCGTTTCGGTGAACGCCGCCGGACAGAACGACCGAGATTATATCCGGCGCGGAAACCGCCTGGCAAAGGACACACTTTTCTCCAAGGCTCAGGTGCAATACCAGAAAGCCATTGAGTTTGACAATACGAACCCGCAGGCTCATTACAACCTGGGAAACGCTCTTCTCTTCCAGAACAAGGCCGAGGATGCCATGAAGGAGTACGATTCGGCAGTAAAGTTTGAGCGCAACAAGGAACGCAAGGCTAAAATGTATCACAATATGGGCGTTGTCCTGCAGAGTGCCAAGCAGTTCGACAAGGCTTTGGCCTGCTATCAGAACTCGCTTCGCAACGACCCGACCAACGATGCTACCCGGTACAATTACGCCCTGTGTCTCTATCAGCTGAAGAACGGTCAGGGAGGAAGCGATAACCAAGACCAAGAGCAGAATGAAAACGGCGAGGACGAGAAGAAAGAGCAGGACAAGCAGGAACAGCAGAAGCAGGAACAGCAGAACGATCAGAAGGAAGATCAGAAGCCTCAACCTGACCAGATGAGCAAAGAGAATGCCGAGCAGATGCTGAAGGCTGCTATGCAGGATGAAAAAGCTACTCAGGACAAGATTCAGCGCGCCCTGCAGCAACCCAATCAGAAACGTCTTCAGAAACAATGGTAATCAGCATAATACAATGAAACGACATAAGTACATCCTTATCCTATTTCTCAGTATGTTTACCTTGGCTATCCAGGCTCAGGTAAACGTGAAGTTGCAGGCACCTCGTCAGGTTGAAGCGGGTCGCCAATTCAGAGTCAGCTATGTGGTGAATGCCTCAGATGTAGAGGATATCCAAGTGGGTGATTTCGAGGGCTTCCGAGTTCTCTATGGCCCTAGCACAAGTTCGTCGAGCAGTTTCACAATGGTGAATGGCAAGACCACTTCGAGCAGCACTACTACTTACACCTATACTGTTGTGGCCACTGAGGAAGGCAAGTTTACACTGCCTGCTGCCAGCGTTGTAGTAAAAGGAAAAACCGTACATAGCGGAACCGCAGAGATTGAGGTGCTGCCAGCTTCCGACGGTTCGGCCTCGGGCAATACACAGCAACAGCAGCAATCAGCAGGTGCTCAGCAGGGCAGGCAGCAGCAGGAATCATCAGCCGGAAGCGGGAAAGACCTGTACATCACCGTAACGGCCAACAAACGCAAGATATTCGAGCAGGAAGCAGTATTCCTGACCTACAAGCTCTATACCTTGGTAAATATTCAGCAGTTGGCAGGCGAAATGCCACAGCTGGACGGCTGCCATGTACAGGAGATAAACGCCAAGGCCCAGATGTCGCTGAAGTATGAGCGTGTGAATGGCCGCAACTATGGTACGGCAATATGGCGCCAGTACGTGCTTTTCCCTCAGAAGACCGGTCATCTGAAGGTGCCCAGCATAACATTTGATGCTCAAGTCGAGGTGCAGAACACCAGTATGGATCCCTTCGACATCTTCTTCGGCGGCGGCAGCCTCTCGCAGATTGTACGACGCAGCATCGTCACTCCGGCTATCGACATCGAGGTAATGCCTCTTCCTACGCCCAAACCCGATAATTTCTCCGGAGCTGTGGGCCAGTTCTCGCTTACGGGTACGCTGACACCTCAGGAACTGGAGGCCAATGATGCTGCTACCCTGCGACTGGTCATCAGCGGACAGGGAAACATGAAATTGATGAAGGCACCCAAAGTGGATTTCCCCAAGGATTTCGAGGTCTATGATCCGAAAGTGGATGACAAGACAGCTACAACAACACTTGGTGCTAAGGGCAACGTAGTTTATGATTATGTTGTGGTGCCCCGCCATGGAGGTAAGTTCGAGATTGCACCGGTCGAGTTCAGCTACTTTGACCCCGAGAGCAGCGAATACAAGACTCTGAAGACAGATTCTTTCGCAATTCAAGTGGCGAAGGGAAAGAACCGAACAACTATGGCTTCTCATGAGCAGGAGGATTTGAAGGTTCTGAACAGCGATATCCGCTATATCAAGATGAACCGTTTCTCTGCCTCAGCCGATTCATCTGTTTTCTTCGGCAGCCCGCGCTACTGGCTTTCATACGCTGTCTTCTCCGTTCTGTTCATTCTTGCCCTCGGCGTATTCTATCGTCAGGCCAAAGAACGTGCCAATCTGTCTAAAGTACGTGGAAAGAAGGCGGGTAAAGAGGCTTCCAAGAGACTGCGCAATGCAGCCCGCTTGATGAAGGCCAGGGAGAATAATGCTTTCTATGAGGAGGTGATGCACGCCCTGCTTGGCTATGCCGGCGACAAACTGAACCTGCCTGTTGCGGAACTGAACAAGGAGAACGTAAGCAATGTCCTGACGAGTAGGGGAGTGGATGAGTCCATCGTCAGCAGCTACCTGGATGTGCTTAGCGAGTGTGAGTTTGCCCGATATGCCCAAGGTGATTCGGGTGTGACTATGGAGAAGATATTCTCAGAGGCTTCAGATGTGATCAGTAAATTGGACGGTGTTATCAGGAAATGAAACATAATCAGACAGAAAACGCTATGAAAAAGATTCTCATCATATTATCTGTTTTACTCTACTCAGGCATCAGTGCCTGTGCAGTAGATCTCTCCCAACTCAAGGTTGAGGCAGACAGTGCCTACGCCAGGGAAGATTACGAGGAAGCGCAGCAGAAGTATCAGTTGGTAGCCGACTCAGTTCAGGATGCCAGTATCTTCTATAACCTTGGCTGCTGTTACTATCGGTTGGAAGATATGGCCCATGCCGTGCTTTGGTTTGAGAGGGCCTATCTTCTGAATCCCGGTGATGGAGATATTCGCTTCAACCTAGATATGGCTCGCAGCAAGACCATAGACAGAATCACGCCTCGCCACGAAATGTTCTTCGTTACCTGGTATCGCTGGCTGACTAACATTATGAGCCTTCAGCAGTGGGCAGTTACCTGTATTGTCCTCTTCCTTCTGGCTCTGGTATCTCTCAGCCTCTTCTTCTTCTCGCAGAGGTATTCGCTGCGCAAGCTAGGGTTCTATCTCACCTTCGTTTTTCTCTTCCTTACTATTATGGGCAATGTCTGTGCCTTCCAGCAGAGGGCATACCTGCAGAACCGCAATGCAGCTATCATCTCTGCTTCGGCTGTTACAGTGAAGAGCACACCATCCGATAGCGGCAACGACCTCTTTGTCCTTCATGAAGGCACCAAGGTCACTATCAGCGACAACGAGATGAAGGAATGGTGCGAGGTGAAGGTGGCCGATGGTAAGACCGGGTGGATACAGAAGAAAGACTTGGAGATTATATAACGAATCAGAGTAGGGCATGACAGAGCAACTATTATCGTGGGACAGGTCGCTGCTCCTTTTAATGAATGGAAGCGACTCTTTGTATTTGGATGGGTTCATGTGGACAGTCACCCAGACAATTACCTGGCTCCCGATGATGCTTATTGCAGCCTATGTGATACTGAAAAACCGTGGAATTGGCTCTTTCTTGTTTACTGTGCTTTTCGTCGCTCTTCTTGTTGCTCTCATCGACCAGTCCTGTGCCACTTTAGTAAAACCCTTTTTCCATCGTCTTAGGCCGACTCATAATCCTGAGCTCTATTCAGTGATAGATATCGTTAACGGGTATCGTGGCGGACTATATGGCTTCTTTTCCAATCATGCAGCCAACACTTTCGGAGTAGCTATCTTTCTCTCCCTCATGTTCCGCCATTATGCTGCCACTTTTGTTTTGTACTTATATGCTCTGCTTTGTTCCTATAGTCGTGTCTATCTGGGTGTTCACTATCCGAGCGATATCCTGGTAGGTGCTTTGTTCGGTACTTTGGTTGGGCTGCTGGTTTACTTCCTATATTATTATCTTGAATGCAAGATAGGACTTCACCGCAGCTATTTCTCGAATGTATATACGACGACGGGCTTTGTGCGTCCCGACCTGCAACTGTTTCCGACTATCTTCTTCCTGACGCTTGTTTATATTACCATTCAGGCTGTTATCTATGCTTCTCAATTCTGAATGATAATTGATTGCGGTCATGAAGTATCTTGTTTCTTTGCTCCTTGTCGTTTCCCTTGTTGCCTGTTCAGTTAACGGGGGAAGGGAATTGGAGGCTTCAGATCGTTTTAACGACCTGTCATACCGTTTCCGCTACATTAACATAGATAGTACGCTTTACTATGCTAATCAGGCCTTTCATGCCTCTGCCAACTATCCAGACGGACGTTATGAAGCAATGGTGAACAGGGCCTTTGTAGCCTATCAGCAGATGAAGTTCGATATGGCCGCAAACCTTCTTGCCCAGGTTGTCCGGGAAACTCGGAACCAGTATATTCATCTTTGCGCAGATGTGCTGATGATGAAGATAGCCCAGCGTATTGGCGACGGCGAGACTTTCTTTAAGTGTCGCAACCGGGCTATGAAGATTCTGAACAGAATAGGAGAGGGAAACGAGTTCGTCGATGAGCGCTATCAGCGTCTTGTGAACTATGCCAGTTCCGAACTGCATATCGTCTCTAGTACATATTATTATTATCTGGGTCTCGATTCGGCTGCAATTGACGAGATATCATTTGCTTATGAACCTATTCAGGACGGGCGCGATACGGCACAGTGGCTCAACTACAATTATATGTTAGGTAGTGGCGGCCTTATCCTGGGCGACAGCTTGGATGTCTGCCTGGCAGAGTTCGATCATCTGTTCAGGGCCTATACGATGGCTGTAAGTCGCGGCTATGTCTATTTCGAGGCCAATACCCTTCAGTCCTTTGCTACTCTGCTCTCCGACTCTGTTCGTTATTCCTGGATTCAGAGGAATCGGGGCGCTTCTCTTGACTATATTTACGGAAGGCATCTTGAGTGGGGGGCAGAGGGCGATTTCTGCGAAGCTATGTCCCGCCATGCCATTAAACTCTTCACTTCAATAAAGGACTTATTCCAGACAGCTTGTGCCTATCGAACTTTGGGCGAGATATACTTTAGTGAAGGTGCTTACGACCAGGCATTCCAGGCTTTTCATTACGCATTAGCTCTTGTGGAAGACCAGAAATCGCGAAGCACCCATTCTGTAAAACCCTGGATGGCAGGCATTAGGGAAAAGATGAGTCTGGCTTATAGTGCCCTGGGAGACAAGCGGATGTCCGACTATAACCGTAATATCTACCTCGATCTTTTGGACCAGTCGCGACAGAACTACGAGTCCGAAACCCGCCTGATGGAACTCAAGCAGGAACTTCAGTCCATACGGCTTCGCACGTTCATCTTATTGTTTCTTATTGCTGTTTCCGTAGTCCTCTTTGTCCTGTTTACCCGCCGGATGAAGTCTCGTGCACGGGTCTTTGTCCGTTACATATCCGATTTTCGCCATACCGATGTCTATGCTTCTTTCGTGGAGGGGGCTGAGGAGGTTCGTAGCCGTCTGGCCGACGAGACAGATGTCTTTCGTGACGAAGTGGAGGTGAGCCGTTTGCAGATCAGTAATTATCGTTCTGGCAACTTGGAGCGCCGTGCCAAAGTGGCCTTAGTCTATTCTATCATTCCCTATCTAGACCGTATGCTGGCCGAGGCCAAGAAAATGCAGAGCCGTCAGGAGGTAGATCGACAAGGACTCATATATGCCAGCGAGCTTTCTAGAGAGATTCTGCATACTAACGATGTGCTAACCGATTGGATTAAGATGAGCCACGGGCGGCTAAACCTGCATATCTCTACCTTTTCCCTGCAAAAACTGCTTGATGTTATTGCCCATTCACGCTTCACTTTCAGCAAGAAGAACGTGCAGCTCATTATTCCCCAGACCGATGTTTCCGTCAAGGCCGACGAGGTGCTTACCCTATTCATGATTAATACGTTGGTCGATAATGCGCGCAAGTTCACTCCCCAGGGCGGTACTGTCCAGATTGAGGTGGTCGGGCAGCAGGATTATGTTGAAATCGCTGTCTCCGACACAGGAGTAGGACTAAGCGAAGAGGATGTAGCAACCCTCAATGAGAATAAGGTCTATAATGCCCGCGATATCGGAATACCCGGTACGGGGAAAGGTTCTGGTTTCGGCATTATGAACTGTAAGGGCATAATCAATAACTATCGCAAGCTTTCCCAGACGTTCGCAGTCTGTCAGTTCGGGGTATC
>JAEEGL010525465.1_pt1 | contig 13291 bp, 11 predicted proteins | sample 9134231 | NCBI WGS metagenome assembly JAEEGL01 (sample SAMN16246548, study PRJNA631951) | gut metagenome | biome: gut microbiome; feature: rumen; material: fiber-attached | host: Bos | place: Iran: Karaj | collected 2018-10 | reverse complement strand
TTTTCCTTCGTCGTGGGCTTTCGTTTCTTCGTTTCGGCCTCGTCTCTCAGGAACGGCGCCAATTATAGAATTTTACGATGACTTTGCAAGGGGTAAAAGTAAAAAAATTTCACTTTTTTTCACTTTTTTCGTTAAAAACGGGATGTATTCCGTCGGTACTACACATTATCCACATTCTGTAAACAGAAATCTTTTTGGCCATAGGCAAGAATTGACTGGACCCTTCACTTCGTTCAGGGTGACAAGAGTGAAAAAAGGCAATTCCGGCATCCCGGAACTCGTCCAGGGCAGGCTCAAGCCGGGGTGACGAGATAAAAAAAACGCCCCGGGAGCGGCGCTTCCGGGACGTTTTAAGTGAGATTCCTACTTTCGAATGACGACACGCCGTGGGTTTTCGCCTTGCACATGCAGAAAATACACACCGTTGTTCACGCTAGAGAGCCTAACCGTCTCGCCCTTGGATGCTCGACCCGAAAGTACGCGCTTTCCTTTCAAGTCAAACATGGCGTACGCAACGTCACTATCACGGACAACTGTAAAGTTCAAGCCACCTTCACCCATAGAAATTTTCGAAGGCCTAACCATAGCAAACGCCGGGAATTTCGTTGATGGACCCTCCGCTCCAGGAATCAAACCAACGGCGAGCCTGTACAGGAAATCAAACGCCTTATTTTGTACAGAATCTGCAAAAACAATTTCCTTACCGTCTTTACCTGTACGAGTCGCATCGTAGAACTCGTGCTTCAACCCATAACCCTCAGGATTGTAGAATTCATGATAGACTTTGTTCCTAGTCAAAACAGAATCGATAAAGTAGCTACCATAAAGCGTCGGCGTGTGGACCTCTAGATGAATAGCGCCTAAAACAATACTGTATTCATCCGAAATATTGTCGCGCATCATTTTATCGGCCTCAGTCATAGCATAGCCCACCTTATATGGCATCACGTAATCAGAATCGCCATGCGCGAGGAATACAGGGACCTTGCTATTTTTGAGAATCGACGGATCGTGAATACCTCCCCAGAGTGCTACCACGCCATTTGCAACGCCACTTGCCCCTCTAGGCCCATACCTGTCCAGTCCACCTAGCGCAATGGTATCGTAGACATACTTACTTTGTTCATCGGAATACATCTTGACGTATTGCGCACCTTCATTCAAATAACTCGGAAAATCCTTTTCGTCAAGAGCATAGATGTTTTCAAGGCCAAGCAGAGCACCGGCACTGTTTCCGAGTATATATACTTTATTCGTATCAATACGGAGAGCCTTTGCATTCGTCCTTAAATAACGGATAGCGGCATTCACGTCTTGGACGCTTTTGTAGACCGTGCGCGCAAAATCCACACTATCAATAACAAATGTTTCTTTGCGGCTAGACATCAGAACACCCAGACGGTATTCCAGCGATGCCGTCACAAAGCCACGAGCAGCAAGAGAGTCCACATAGGCGACCGCCTTCTGGTCAAAAGAGGTCTTGGTCCCCGCCACAAAGGCGCCACCATGACAAACTAACACCGCCGCCCTATTTTCAGCTTCATCGCCTTCAGGTTCATAAATATCCATCTCTAGCGGCCTGAAACTCACCCCCTCTTCACTGTACATATAGAACATCGGATGGACATTAAACATGTTCATCAGCGACGTCAATTCATTGTAGTACGACTTGTCCAGAAACGGAACACTATCGGCAACAGTCACCGTTGTAGGCAAGCTCGTTTCAAACAGGCGGTCTTTGTAGCGAACCCCATCTGCGGCAAAAGCATAAACACCGCACAGCAGTGCGGACAAATACAGGTTGATTTTCATAGCCCCTCTCCTGTTTTGACGGATTTTAGTAAGATTAAATTATCTTTTTGGCAAAGCAAAGTCAAGAAAAAAATCCCGCGATGTAAATCACGGGATTCTCAAATTTTCCGATTCCGGCACATGTCCGGAATTACAGATCATTAATTGGCAGGCTTGCAACCGTTCGGATATTCATCCGTGAGGCATTCCTGTTCTTCGAGCGGATCGCCTTCCTTGTAGGTGGACCAGTCATCGTGCCACTTGTAACGATTATCCTTGGTCTTGTTGATACGCGTCATGTAATGGTCGATGAGGTACTGCGGGCATTCCACTTCTTCCCAGTGGTAGGTCGGATTGTCAGCAGCCATGTACCAGTCGGCAAACCAGTGGCAGCCGCGGAGCAAGTTCGGGAAACCGGCATTTCCGAATGCGGCATCGCACATATCCTTCACGCATTGCTGATAAACTTCAAGCTTGTTGTCATAGCCGTGCTGGCTCTGGCATTCCGTGAGGAAGCCGCCAAAGCCTGCGCCCCATTTCACGTTAGCACCGTTTACCTGGACAGAGAGGGCATCGAACGCTCCAACACCGCCACCCGGCACCATCAAGTCGAACTGGCCAACTTCCACATCGTGACCGATGTTGGACGTCATCACGACAATGTGCTTGCCCTTGAGAGCCTTGTGCGTTGCCTTCGCTGCATTGTTAGCACTTGCGTCCTTGAAGCTACCATCGTACTGGAGATGGAAGCACTTGCCGCAGGTCGTCTGGGAACCAGGGCCAGCCACATAAGCGTAAGAGAGATTTTCATTTACTGCGATAGGAGCCATGTCCGTGCAAGTGAACACGCCCTTTTCCTTAGCATTGCCGCAAGCGTTGTTCGTGCCTTCAAAGCCATACCAGTACTGCTGAACAGCATGGCCAAGCGTAAAGGTCGGGACTTCAACGTCGTGGATGTTGCAGTTACGGGCAGTCGTCATGCCCTTCTCATAGGATTCCTGCGTAGTCGTATCGGTCTTGCCTTCCTGACCATTGCTAATCCAGGAGCAGTGCGGCTTACAAGCATCCCAATAGCGGCTGTTCCAGCCCTTATTTCCGTTGCTCAAGATGTCCTTCGTGTATTCCGCAGGAGGCGGGCCGTAAGATTCGATTGTCGGGAAACCATCGGGGCCAATTTCAGAATTGCCACTGCTAGAGCTTTCGGCAGCCGAAGACTCAGGAATTCCACTAGACATCGGATTTACAGACGAACTAGACAGAGCTGAATTAACACTGGAGCTGGACACCGGATTCGGACCAACAACAGAGCTTGAAGACACATCAGAACCGCCACTTAATCCAGTATCGGTAGAGCTCGATCCCGGATTCGATCCACCTGCACTAGAGCTGCTTTCGCCACCCGGAGTAAAGTTCGCTTCGCAACGCAGCAAAGCTTGAAGATCGACGTTGGACAAAATAACTTCACCAGTGGTCAAATCCAAAATGTTACCGACGCCATCGTACGCGCCAACAACATTATCCACAACGTCCGTGACCTTGTTATCATCGCCAATAATCCAGTAGGAATTGCCCACTTCAAGGAGCCTGCCCGAATGGGTAAGCGTCATTGCAGAGCAAATATCCGACGGGCCAGGACCTACTGGCGGCAGTGGATCATCAGAACAGGCGCTGAACATCGAAAAAGCGCCCGCAGCAAGTAAAGAACTCGTTAAAATTTTTTTCATATTTTTCCTTTTCACACCTTCGTCTAAAATTAGATTTTCTCGCAACAAAATGCACAAAAAAAAGCTTTTTGAAAGCAGATATGTGAGTTAGGACAAAAAAAGGCCGCACTTACGTGCAAGCCTTTTTTTTGAGTTACTAGTTAGTAGTTAAGAGTTACTAGAAAATTCCATAATGAGATCTAGTAACTAGTAACTTAAAACTATTAACTACTAATTGCGACGAAGGAGCAATTAGTCGCGGAACTTCACCTGCTTGGTGCCGGCGACGACTTCACCGATCTGCGTCCACTTTTCGCCCTTAGCTTCGAGGTGAGCGACGACTTCAGCCTTGTCAGCCGGGTCGATGAAGATGAGCATGCCCATGCCCATGTTGAACGTGGAGTACATTTCGTCCTTTTCGACAGAGCCTGCCTGCTGGATGAGCTTGAAGATCATCGGAGGATCCCACGTGGTGCGGTCGATAATCACGTCAACATCGTCCGGGAGGATACGCGGGATGTTGCCCTGGTAGCCCGAACCTGTGATGTGGGCAAGGCCCTGGATCTTCTTCTTGTTGCAGAGGTCGATGAGGCTCGGGTAGTAGCTGCGGTGCGGAGTGGCGAGAGCTTCGCCGATAGACTTGTCCATGCCATCGACCATGGTGTCTACCTTGTAGCCGGCCACGTCAAAGAGAACCTTACGGGCAAGAGAATAGCCGTTTGTATGGAGACCCGTGGACGGGAGACCGAGGATGATCGTACCCGGCTTGATCTTCTTACCGTCGATGATGTTTTCGCGTTCCACGACACCCACGATCGTACCGGAGATATCGTAGTCGCCCGGACCGTAGAAGCCCGGCATTTCAGCAGTTTCACCACCGATCAAGACGAGGTCGTTTTCGCGGCAGGCCTTTGCCATACCAGCAACGAGCTTGTCCATGACACCCGGTTCCAAGCGGCCCGTAGCCACGTAGTCGAGGAAGAACAGCGGACGTGCGCCCTGAACGAGGATATCGTCACAGCAGTGGTTCACGATGTCCTGGCCCGGCAGTTCGTGCGTGCCCATTTCGATATCGACCTTGAGCTTGGTGCCCACGCCGTCGACGGAGCTCACGAGGACAGGGTCCTTCATGCCGAGGTGGTTCAGCGTGAACAGGCCACCGAAGTTGCCCACGTCGCCGAGAACGCCCTGGTTGAAAGTGGTACGTACGGACTTCTTGACACCGACCATTGCCTCATCGGCACGTGCCAAGGAAACTCCTGCGTCTGCGTAATTCATCTTTTTTCCTTTGCCCTACGAGCGGGCAGCGATTTGTCCCTATTTACGGGCACTTTGTTTTTCATCAATATTTCTGAGAGCATCAAGGATGAGGCTTGTCGTATCCGTCATCTGGTTGATGTTCACCACATCCGGCATCACGTGAGTATCCAGTTTAAAGAACGTCTCGTCGCCCCACGAAAGCATTTTTTCGAGAGCGTCCGGACCCGCAAGCTTGCCACACTTGGCACAACAGATTCGCCCGTCCTGGAACGCGATAAAACCTGATTCGCCGGCACATTCGAAAATAACGGTCCCGGTAATGCGGCTCTTTTCCATCGTCTGTGCAAAATCAATAAACGGAAGCACCTTCGCCGAAGCCAAGAGGGACAAGCGTTCGAACTCGTCAAAAGCCTCGTTCTTTGCACGGAGACGGTCTGCAAGCACTTTATACAGGTAAACCACGATGCTTGGATTCTTGTCCAGGAACTTCACAAACTCCGCCTTCGGGATGTGAAGCACGGTACAGCCATCTTCTGCGGCAATAACCGTATTGCAAGTCGGCTCGTTACATAGAATGGACATTTCGCCAAAGCATGTGCCGGCTTCCAAAGTCGTCAAAGCACTATAATGGCCGTCAGAGAGAATCTGACCGCAAATCGTAGCACGACCGCTCTGCAGGACGCAGAAAGACTCGCCGTCGACACCGCCACGGAGAATGATATCGCCCGCATCATACTCGCGAATCTGCGCATTCAACAGCAAAAAGTCCGCATAATCCCTCGGGACCAGTTGTAAAAACGGTACCCCAAGTTCATATTGAGCAGCGATCCAATCTCCAATACCTGTATGTGACATCATATGTTAAAAATTATAGATATTTCTGTACCATTTGTAAGTGGTGTCCAAGGAATTTACCCCCGGAACAGTGCCTTTTATGCATTTTGCAAAATTCCACAGCAGTTCCGCCGGACGCGTAATCGCCCCTTCGTAAAAATCGTTGCCCGAACCGATCCCCCTACGCCCGTCATTCTGGAAAACCGCCTTTTCCCTAAACGCCCTGATGTTCTTCACCCGGGGTTCGAGCGCCACAATTTCTTCGGCAGTCGCAAACATCGACGGATTGACCCACACGTCGACGCTATCCGCAAGCGCATAGACCTGCTCGAACGAAAAGTTGAGCTCCCGCGAGGAATCGGAAGCCCACAAATAGCATCCCCCCGCGTCACGGATCAAGTTCGCCGTAAAACTCTTCCCGCCAGGCGCATGCCAAACACCGCCGTAGGACATGCCGGCAAGAACGCGAGGACAGGATTTAGACGAAAGACGAGAGACGAAAGACGAGAGTTTTTTTTCTGATTTATTATCGGGGGAAGCCTCCCCCTCGCTCGCACCCTGTAGCTCGCTACCCCCTCTAGCGGGGGACACCCCCGCAACGCCCCCGTTGCGAGATGCAGAATTTGCAATCAAGGCCTTTAATGTTTCGTACTTGTTCTTCTCTTGTTCATAAATCGAATCGGCAAGCGCACGGACGCCAAAAAGAATCCCGTACAATTTAATCCATTCCAGCTTTGCAAGCGGGCTATCTTCTTGCCACTCGGACGTGAGCATCAGCGGCAGATTCGTTCTTGCAATTTGTTCATAATTATCGTAATCGCCGCCCGTGGTAAAGTCAAGCACAAGGTCCAGATTAAGCGCCATGAGCTTTTCCAGCGCCCCCGCATCGTAACCGATGCTTTCGACAAATTCAGGAGTCTTTTGCCGAGTCCGGTAATACAGAACGCTATCGACAATGTACTGCCCGTCCGAAACACCCACAATCCTGTCACGGAGCCCGAGCCTGAGCATGTAACCGACCTGCGAAGTCGAGAGAGCCGCCACCCGCATAAGCGGAACCCGCAACACGACCGCGGACGCCCATTCCTCCGGGAAACCCCGGCGGCGCAAGTCCGTCCCAAGAGCGGCAGAAGAAGAATCCATCATCACGAACTTGTGGACCAACGTATCCTTGCCGATGACCGAACGTACAACGGCGACATCGATACCGCACAGACGTCCTATCGCAAAATAATCGCTCCCGACAGCCTCGAACTGGACCGTCTCGCTGCATTTCTTCACCGACGTTTCCGGTGCGCCTCCATTACAGCCCGTCACGGAAACAAGGCAAAAAAACGACAAGCAAACCCCTAAAAACAGCAAAAAAATAAACCGCCCCCCTCGGAACGGAGACTCAAAACGGCCTAATTTGTTGATTTTCAACACTCTACAGTAAAAAATCATGCACAAAACCGGAAGATAATGTATTTTATTGCTTGACATAATATCTCTTTAGAGATTCCTATTAGGAGAGAGCCTTTATGAAAACAAAAATAGCCTCTTTGTGCATGGCTGCGGTGTTCAGTGTTCTTGCATTTGCTAGCAATTCCTCCGCTGCCGAAGAAGGATTCTACGACAAGGACCACATCCGTGGTTTTATTTCCTTTGGAGCTGACTTCCGCGGCATGCTCCCGAGTGCCCACGACTACATAAACACCGTAGCCTTCAAGGGAATTAACGGTGGAACGCTCAAGCACAAAGGTGACTCGACGGTATATCGTTTGGCCACCAATCCCAAATACAACAAGTTCAACCAGTTCTACCCCAATCTCCACTTCAATATCGGTGCGCAATACAAGCAGTTCCTGACTTGGTTCAACATAAACTTCGCCATCACGCAGGTTTCCGAAAGACCGGCAAAAAAATCTCAGGCGATGGATGAAAACGGAAAGACTTCAAACTTCCCGCTCTACGACGCACGCTGGTTCAACTACGGCGCCGACTGGATGTTCGGCTGGAAGACACTCGGCGAAAACGCTTTCTTCAACTTGATTCCGGCCGTTGGTATCGGATTCAACATGATGAACATCCACTTTACGTCCAACTACGTCATTACGAACTTGGAAAGTAAAGACGAATCCATCATGCGCGACCGCTACTATAGCACCATGGCGGCCACGTTCACCGCAGAACTCGAAGCACGTCTCCAGTTCGAGCAGTTCTCCCTCGGCCTTTACGCCGGTTACCGCGTCATACGCTACAGCGAACTCAACGTCGAAGGCGCAAACCTCGATACGGAGGACTTCAATACCGACAACAACGGCGACACCTGGTTCGTGGGTCTCCGCTTCGGCTGGACGTTCCTGAGCCTCTGGGACAAAAAGCAACAAGACAAGATTTAACAATAAACTATTTCCTAACCGAGCCCCGCCACTGCGGGGCTTTTTTCGTATCCGTTCTTTTCGCAACCGACTTGAGAACTATCCACCGATTCTATAATCTGTCGCAAATAGTTACTCCATGCTCTTGATTTCGAAATATGCGCAGGATGCAAGCCGAACGGCAGCAAGAACAAATTCCTTGCGGCATAGCGCCTGGGCGGATACTTTTCGGCAACCTCCTCCATGGCGACATAATAACCGCTAAGTTCACGCAAGCACGAATCCGTCCTCCAATAAACTGTCGTATTGTCCTTTTCGTAATTGAAATTCCAGCCCAAAAGCAACATCGGGACACCTTCCCGCTTGAGGCGTTCCGGCAAAGTCGAATACTGCCCCTGCGTACTCAATAGCACAAGAACGTCAATCTTGTGGTAGTACGCATAAAGGTACGCGTCTTCGACAAGCTGCATGTTCGGCCCCATCCGGTTGACATCCCCGGGCGTATTGTAGTGCACCTCGAACCCCGCAAGCGCAAGCTGCCTTTCGAAGCGCTCCATTCCGTCCCCCATGGACGAATCGGCGCTATCGGCATTCCTTACATATGGATGGTAGTAGTGCGATTCGATTTCGATCGGACAACCTTCCCGCCCGAAAAGACGCATGGAGAAATCCCTCACCCAGCCCTTGAGTTCCCTGAAATCCAGCCGGGCATGGTAACGGTGGTACTTGAGATAGTACTCGTTAACCTTTTTGAGCGTGTAGCCGTCCAAAAAGAAGCCGACCCGCAGAATGGACAAATTTTTCGACATAAAAAACCTCCTGATATGTTAATGAGTTCCTACTTATTAACACGCTTTTTTGCCGAATTTGTCCCGAAATTTTTTGATAAAATTTTTTAACAGTATGAAAGGTGATTATTGGCCAATAGTCATTGGCCAATGGTTATTAGCTGTTTTATTCTCACACTAGGATTCCAAATTTAATACCATCGGCTAATGACCGACTAACAAAAAACTAAATCAGCTTTCTATCGTTGAGGTCGTCGATAAGCGAACCGGGCATCCATTTCTTCAGCTTTTGGTATTCCGGGTCGTCGAGTTTCTTACGTTGTTCAGAAGCCTTGGTTTCGTCGCCAGCATCGTGATAAATGCGGATAAGGTTCAAGACGGAGCACCAGTAGCGAATCGTTTTGCCGGTACGCACAAGATAATCGTCAGCACTTTTCTCATAAATAGCTGCGGCTTCGTCGTAACGTTCCAGCCTGTAAAGCATGTCGGCCTTGATCTGGAGCATCACCGGATGATTCGGAGCCTTCTTGAGTCCGCGTTCAGCGAGCGAAAGCCCTGTCGCATAATCCTTGCGGTCGTAGTGCATCCAGATAAGCGGCGTCAAAAACAGCGGCCAAAAGCGCGCCGAACGCAAAGAACCGGAATCGAGAATCTTGAGGTACGTCTCGCGATTGTCCGACTTGAACGGGAGCCACCCAAAGCTGTCATCGATATAGTAGGCGTAAATTGCATAAAAAGCCTTCGACTCGTAATCCTTGGCGTCTTCAAACTGATTTGCCGCCGAACGCGTCTGCATCGCGCCCTTGACGGAATGTCCCGTTTCGGTGAGCACGTAGCCGATTTCAAAATTGCGGAGCGCATCCCACAGGCCCTCCGTCTTGCAAGTTTCGAGATTTTTCGCGGCAACCTTGAGCGATGTGGTATCGCCCTTGTCGTCGTACATGCTTATACGGATGATGTTCTGGAACACGCAGCCAACGCCGTCGTTTTCAAGGCGGAGTTTGCGCGCCAAGTTGAATGCCTCGACGTAATTAAGCTCCATTGTCTTTTGCGTAACCTGCTCCGCAAGTGAATCTTGCAACGGAGAAAGAGCAAAAGAGGGATTGTCGGCAAAGGACAAGCCGGTAACAAGCAAAATCGATGCGAAAAATTTCAAAAACATTGTAAAGTAATTTAGAAACTTTTGACGCAGCGCACCACATTCCAGTTTGGAATATGAGAAATCTTGCCTACGAATGTAAAAAAATGTATAAATACAATAGATGTGAATAAGAAATAAACATCTTATCAACATTCAAAGAGAGTTTTGTTATGCTAAGTGATTGCTGCTAGGTCATTTACAAAACATTGCAAAAGAACTTTTTGATTGGAGGCGCCCATGAAGTTGCTCCGCAAGACCCAAACCGCTGCTCTTTACTATCTGTTCCATACAGGATTCCAGTCCTTCAAGGAACGGATCAAGGACGAACTTACTTCCACAAGCGGCATCAATCTCGACGATATCATGGACGATTCGAACCTATACGCCTATTACCAGCAAGGCGAATCGGCAGATTTCGTAGCGGCATGCATATCGGCAGGAAGCTGCTAGCTGACTTTTGACTAGAGGTACTGTTGGACGCAAAACGTGGAAACAAAAGACCCTGGGGCTTATGCCGCAGGGTTCTTTTTTCATGAAAAATTTAATGGTAATTCCTGTTTGCTAGGCTTTATGGCTACAGAGCTCGCAAAACATGAACCTAAAACCTATACCAACTACTTCTTTTTCTTGGACTTCGCTTCCTTGGCGGCGGCATCCTGCTTTTCGCAAGTGGTCACAACTTCGAACTTACCCTTATTCACGGTCACGATTTTCGTATTGGCATTGGCACCGCGACGGAACTTGATATCGCCGTATATTCCTCTAAAATCTTTAGTTGCGTTGAGATAATGCGTCAAATCGTCCTGCTTGCCCGAAATAGCGGCAAGCGACGTGAAGATGATGTTCGCGGCATCGTAGCTGAGGCCACTTACTTTGTCTTCACCCGGTTCCACACCCCAACGGGCCGAGAAGTCCTTCACGAATTTGGTGTAAGCGGTATTACCCTTGTTCATATCGTTATCGGGAACACTGAAATAGGAACCTTCTACAAGTTTCTTGCCTTGAATCAAAAGTTCACGTCCGTTCCAGCCCGATGTTCCAAGGAATGTACCCGTTATCTTGTTGAAAGCCGCCTGGCTCACCATGGCGCCCGCATCTGCCGGGTTCGTCGCCGGAATGAATAACCCCGGGAATTCAGCATCGGCATCGGAGAGATAAGCCCTGCGATCTCTCGGATTCAAGGTATTGAGGTCGTTCAAGCCCTTCGCAATATTGCGGCGACGGTTCTCCTGAGTAAAGCGAACATCGCGCATCATGTTGAATTCCGTCTTGTAGTCCGGACGGCCTTCTTCGTAATTACGGAAAGCGACAACTTCACCGCCACGGCGTTCAACGGCCCTGGTAAAGTTTTCGGACATCGACGTACCGAAATCACCAAGCGGGCTCATGATACCGAATTCACGAATATCGAGGCACTTGATAGCAAAGTCCGCAATCGTCTGCGCGAGAATATCCATCGTGATATTCACCTGGAAAATGTTCGGGCCGAGTTTCGCGATACCACCATCGGTAGCCGTCGGAGTAAGCATCGGCACATGCTGGAAGTTCGCACCGAGCCATGCGGCTACTGCCGTTGCCGGTGCACTCATGATAGGACCAATAATCGCAATGACGCTATCCTGGTTGACGGCGCGCTGCGTACGCATAATGGCAATGGCGGCATCGGCATGCGTATCCTGGAAACGGACATTCACTTTGCCCTTGAGACCCGCTTGTTCGTAAGCAAGAACCGTACCCTGGACTGCGGCGGCACCAAATTCGGCGTAGTCTCCCGAAAGAGGCGCCAGCACAAGAATCGTGGGAAGTCCAGCACCGAGACCCTCTAGAGCGTTCAGACCCTTCTTGGCAGTGCTCTGCAAACTTTCAGAAGAACTACTCTTGAGAACCTTCTTGTACCAGTACCTTGCGGCGCGGTAACGCTTGACGTTCTGGCATTCACGGCCAATCTGAAGCTGCATCCAGCCCATCACATCGCGATCGACAGGATACTTTTCGAGCAAGGACTGGAGCTGGTCGGCATTCAGGAGAGAGGCCGCCAACGTCTGGATGACAACGTCCTTTGCGCGAGACCTTGCAGCCGGATTCGTCGAATACGAAAGCACGCGGAGCATGGCTTCGACACCATCGAACACGGAACCTTTTTCGACATCGATAACGGCACGTGCAAGTTCCATTCGCTCGCGGTAGGCGGACTTCACATGGTATTCCAAAAAGCGAGATGCCACGTCGTAGGCCGCATCCTTCTTGCCGGAACGAAGGTAGCATTCGGCAAGCATGACAGCAGCCTTTTCTCCATCGAGCTTGCTGAATGAGGAGCTGTAAATCTTTTGAAGCGGTGCAATCGCATCCGAGCAGCGGCCACTCTTGACCATCGGCTTTATGCGTTCAATTTCGTTCTGAGCGAAAACCGCAGTAGAGAGGACAGCAGATAAAAATAGGGGAAACAAGCGATTCATATTTAAACCTCGCCGGTCTTACTGGAAGCTATCGGCAGCCTCCTGAACGACTGAATGTTCTTTCTTGATTTGCTTCTGGAGCGATTCGGGAAGCTTCGACCAATCGACAACATCGACACGGAAAGGCAGTCCGCTTTCGACAAAAGCCTTTTCCACCGAAGTCATGTCATCGAGCGCAATGGGAGAATCCGAAATGACAACCAATTCCAATTCCGTATCCGGGGTCAAATCCACACCCGTGACGCGCGTACCGTAAGCCCAAACTTCAAACCCCTCGAAATGGAGTCCAAGTATTCTCTGTACGGTTTCCAACTGATCTGATTCTAAACAAAGAGTCATAGTTCGCTAAAATATAGTTAATCCAGTTTGAAAGTGGCCGGGATTACTGATTCTCAGGTACAAATCGAAGGAACCAAACCTCGGTATCGCTACCGACACGAACCGGCGGACCCCAAGAATCGACGCCGCTGGAGACAAGCCACTTGACCTGATCCAGTTCACCAAGGCCATAGGCGAGGCGCCAGACCCAGTTGATAATGAGCGTTCCGGGGAAGAACTGGCCGTTGTGCGTGTGTCCGGACATGGCAAAGTCAGGACGGCGACCGGGATGATTTTCCTCGATACCGCGCGGTTCATGGTCAAGGAGCAGCCAAGGAAGTTTTGCGGCGTCCGTCGGAGGACGCAAGTCGAAAAGCGGTTTGCGTTCGACATCGCGGATTTTCGCGACATTGTGGTCATTACGGCCGGTAACACAGGCCAAAGGTGTACAGACCGTAGAATCCTCCAGCACGATAAAGCCGTTATCTTGCATCCATCCCTTGAAGTTGTTGCCTTTGTGTTCGAGGAAGCCTTCGTGGTTACCGTTCACGGCGATTGCAGCCACCTTGGCCGTCGCCGCAAGTTTCTGCACCATGAAATCGTATTCCCACGCTGAAAGCGTCGAATCCACCACGTCCGA
>JAEEGL015150480.1_pt1 | contig 13292 bp, 7 predicted proteins | sample 9134231 | NCBI WGS metagenome assembly JAEEGL01 (sample SAMN16246548, study PRJNA631951) | gut metagenome | biome: gut microbiome; feature: rumen; material: fiber-attached | host: Bos | place: Iran: Karaj | collected 2018-10 | reverse complement strand
CTTTATATCTTTCAAATGTTGTATTTGATAATGTTAGAAATACTGTTGGTGAAAACATCTCAATAAATTTTTGGAAGAATCCTTTTGTTCCAGACATTTTCTTTTCTACAGAACTATATGAACATACAACAAAGAATTTCTTTGTCATGATATCTCCCATTACAATCAAATCTTTAATATATTCAATGTATTCTGAAATTTGAGCTTTTAATAATTCGTTCTTTTGTTTCTTTGCTTTATCTTCCAGTTCAGCAATATAGTTATCAAGATCTAGTCTTCTAGATTGAATTACGATTTGTATTGGAAAATCTATTGTATTTAAAAATCTAACATAAGATCCAATAACAGCTTCTTGTTCTTGAGGAGATTTTAAAGCAAAATTAATAGATGATGTCATTAAAACACCTCTTAAAGATCCATCCTTCATAATAACAACATCGTCTCTTATTTCTGCAATATCAAGATATTTTTGAGTTGAAGCATCAGGTTTTGACGCTGTCATCTTTGGACTATGTAATGTATCTATTTTTGTTACTGGCATATTTATATTTTATCTTCTTTATTATTTTCTATTTTTTCTTGAGATTTTTCATCAATCACATTACTTTGAAAAGCACCACCTGTATCAAGCAATAAAGATAATTCTGATAATTTACTGGCTTTTAATTCTTCTTTTGGAGTAAAGTTATCTTGTTCTTTTTCTGGAGTATTATCTACAGCTTTTACAACCTTTGGATCTTTTGTCCAAATTCTAATATTTGAACCTAATAACACCGCCAATATATTTAACACAAAATAATGGAACGGTTGTCCATTTACTTTTATAAAAGCAAACAAAATAACAAATGTCGCAATTATAATAAACTCTAAAATAAATAAAGATAAGTCTGCTAATTTATAACATAACACTGCAATTACAATACCCACAACAAGTATTATAAATTGTCTTAATGTAAGCGGACCTAAAATTTTAGGTTCAACGTCAATAAATTGTGGTACAAGAAATTGATCCATTGTTTATTTTTTATACTCTAATTATAGCACAAAATAATTAAATTCTTAATTTTCTATTCAATTGGGAAATTGCATCTATTTCTTCTTGAGTTAAATACAAATCACCATTTTCTTTTCTTGTGTTTATTACCCTATTCATACTTCCATATTTTACACTTTCATCAATCATCTTTTTATAAACATCACAAACCTCGCACATAAGCCATGCTTTAATTCCAAGAATTCTTTTTCTAGCAGAATAAGATGAAAGAACTTTTATTTTATATTCAATAACATCAACACGCTTTTGAACATCCTGATTTAAATTTCTAAAATCCCTAATAGTAAAAAATTCTAATTCTTCTATAGGTCCTATTAATTTTGTATTTTGTTTCATTTTATTTAAATCATTAGTATCATCAGTTCCTTCTTTACTCTTAATTTGATTTAAATACATTTCTTCAATAGAAGAATTTAAAACATAATATTTTTTACCATCCTCTTCTATTAATTGCTCCTTAGTTTTTTCTTTTTCTTTTTGTTCTAAACGATCATTCGTAATTTTATCTTCTTCATCAATATCCAAATCGCCAACTTGTTCGGTTTCTTCAAACTTTTTTTGAGGTTCAACAGTTCTTCTTTTTTCTTCAAGAACTTCTGCTTCAAATTGTTTTTTAATATTTTCAATTTTAGTTAAAACCTTATCAGCAAGTTCTCTATCCATACCAACACCATTATCCTTTTTTGATTTAACCAAAATATCAATTGATTCAAATTTATTTCTAATATTTTTAAAGAACTTTATACAAACATTATAATATCTTTCTCTAAATTCTTTATTAGAAAATTTAATATCTAAAACATTAGTTACTTCAGTAATAATATCTTCAGGATCGTCTAAAGCATTATAAACATCATCAGATAATTCAGGAGTAACTTTTTTAGAACCAATGTTCAAATTAACATCAATATAACTCTCTTGGATTTTTCTAGCAGTTTCTATAACCTTAGCCGGATCTTCTTCTATATACTCTTGAATAGGATAAAGATGAATTTCAAGATAAGTAGAAACAACATCAAAGATTGAAAAATTATCAATATTAAAATCAATATTACTTTGAGCAATATTATCAACAAAGCCTCTGATATCAATTTCGCCTTTCAACCATTTTGAAAGATTAGAATTAAAAATAAAAATAGAATCAGAGTTCACGGAAAATTTTTCCATGAACTCTATTCTTTTTTGAGTTAATTCTTCAGATTCTATGATATCAAAAACCCTATCTAAATTTTCAACCTTTTTTAACATAAAATATAAATTAACTTAATATATTTACTTAGCTTCTAAACCCACCATTTGCATTTATTTTTCCAATACTGTCAACAAGATTATCATTTACCTTAGTAATAATTTTCTTGATTTCATCATCACTCTTACCTCTTTCTTTAAGTTGCTTTTCAATAAGTGTCTTTATTATATTATCCTTCTTATCTTTTTCAATATCAGCAGACTTAGTCAAATTAATAATTTGCTGTGTAGAATTAATCAACCCCTTAACATCACCATCAATATTATTAGTTACGCTATCTAACGCAACCTTAAAGTTGTTAGAATAAACACCATTATTTTCTGCTATTTTTTCCCCTAATTTATCTAAACTAGCATTATTAATATCAAGTGACATACCTCTTAAAGAATTTTCAAAACCTTTATTAGCTTTTCTAAGCGCACGCATTGTTCTTGCATCTTCACTTAATTGAGATTCATCAATATTTCTATTATTAATATTCTTGTAATCATTATCAAATTTTCCAGCCATAGCCATTAATTTTGCTCTATCGTCACTTGTCATTTCACCATTAGAAGCTGCTTTCATAGCTTTAATTTCAGCAATTTTTTCTTCAACAACAGTCTTAGTGGCCATATCATTTTTCGCCACTTTTTCATATTTCTTAATATAAGAATCCCATTCATCTTGTTTAGTATATCCTTTATTACCTGAGTCTGAAGTAAATATAGTTTTATTAAGCTCAGCTAATTTAGCGCCGCTTATAGCACCACTAATTCCAGTTTCAATAGCATTGAAATTCTTATCGATAAGATTTTGTAAGTCTTTACTAATCAACTCAACTTCATTATTCTTTTTTTCTTCAGCAGCTATTTTTTGCAATAACACCATAGTAGAAGCATCTCCAGTGAAATTACCACTTGCATCAAATTGAGCAAGAATTTGTTTTTCAAATACACCCCTATCTATACTACCATCAATATTACCATTAACAACTTTATCTTTAATAGCTCCATATTTCGCATCAAATGCTTTATCGTTTTCTATATCTTTATCACTCTTAATACCAGCAGAAACTATCTTATTAAGTTGAGATTGAGAAGAAATATGAACCTTTGGTTTTTCGTTCTTTACTTTATTAGCCTTCAATGATTCAGCATTAACAATATTATAATCATTAATTATGTCTATATCATGATCATTAAACGTTTTATCAAAAGCATTTTTATTTATACTAATCAAATTATCAACTTCTCCAAGTTTTGTTTTTCCGCTATTAATCTCACTATCAAGCTCTTGAATTCTAGTATTACGCTTTTTATCTTCTTCTTCTTTTAACATTTCATCATTAAAAGCTTGCATAAGATCGTTGTCTATACGTCCAATATTATTTTTATCATTAAGAACATCATTAATACTACCCTTACCTCTCTTTGTATCAATATCATTAAGTCTTCTTGTTCTCTTTATACTACTTTCTTCTTCGTTTTTAATTTCCTTAAGTCTATTTTCAAAGTCTGCTATTTGTTTTTCTTCAGCATCAGTTAACCCTTCACCATCAGAAGAATTAGCTTTATTAGCGTATATTGCAGCCATTTCTGCTTCAATATCTTCAACTTCTTTAGCAAGTTCTTTTCGCTTATTATTTTCTTTATTTTTTTCTGCCTTAATAATATCTGTTACAGTCATTCTAGAATAATTTGCCCCTTCTTGTGCTAATCTATTTCTTTCTTCTTGTTTAGTGTCTAATTCGTTTAATATATTTTCTCTATTCTCAGCCAAATCAATTCCATCATCAATATACTTTTTATAAAGACCAGCCTTATTTTGAATTTCTTCTTCACTCCAACCAGATTTCTTAAGTCTATAAGCCGCTGCAGCTCTTTCTTCTTTATTCTTTCCAATACCTCCTAATTGTTCAGCATTTTTTATTTTTGCATCTGCTTTTGGTTTTGCATTCATATTATCTACTTTAGCAAATGCAGCTGATGCACCAGCAGCAGCAACTAAATTTCCTAAATCTATACCACCAAGCTTTCCACTTGTTCGTAATCCTTCCAATGTATTTCTTCTATCAGTTTCAACTTGTTCTCTATTTTCTGTTTTATACTTATCTCCGATAGCTTGTCTAATTTGCTTTTGTTCTTTCTTTAATGCGTTATATTGTTTCTTTTCGCTTCCACTTAATTCACTTTCTTTTCTTCCATTCAATATATTATGCATTTGAGTACCGGCATTGATATATTTTTCTCTATCTTCAGCTGTAACAACTATATTACCTTTTTCATCTACAACATTATTATTTGTATCAGTCTTATATCCTTCCAAATTTCCACTAATTAACTTATCACCGCTATTAGCCCACTTATTGTTATTAATCTTCTTGAATGCTCTCGTTGCTTTATTTCCAGCAGTAGCTGCAAGAGCATTATTAACTGCAGTAATATTCTTTTTAAGATCACTTCTCTTTTTCTGTAATTCAGCTTTTTTACTACCACTTGCATTCTTTATTTGTTCATCTAAATTCTTTACCTCAGCTTTTGCATTCTCTCTAAATTCAGCTTGAGCTTTAATTTTATCTACAGTGGCATTTCTTTTTATTTTAGCTTCCTTCATTGCAGTAGTTACCGTTGATGCAGCAGCTGCAACTTTTTTTCCAACTTTAGTACCAGCTAACATAGCCCCTGTAGCACCAGCAGCTAGCCCAATTTTACTTCCAGTTTTACTCATTAAATTACCTGTAGCTTGTTTTGTAAGAGTACCAAGATCTTTTGCTTTTCCTTTTATTCCATTAACAGCTTTTGTTCCTATTCCTTTAGCAAAGTCTAACGGCTTCATACCTACAGAAGAAACTTTATTTACAACTCCATCCATTAATCCTTTTCCTGCAACAGTTCCAGCTTCCTTTGCCATATCTACAGCTTGTTTTTCAGAGAATAATAATGCCACAGAAGCTACTAACACCTTCATTATATAATCCATTGACATATCTACATTTTGTTTTTCGTCTTCTTCTACAACAACTGGATTTATTTCTGCGTCTTCTTCAGCACCAGTATCTCCCATACCCATTCTTTCTGATGCCGTCATTGCACTACTTCCGGAACTTAAGAATAACATTGCAAACCATAAATAGAATCCTAATATTGGCCCTTGCATTGCTATTGTAAAGAACTTCTTAACTACTTGTTTATTTATCTCGTCTATCATGTTGTTGTTAACTGGGAAAGATATCACTAAGAACCATAACGGAGATAAAGCAACATACAATGATAATGCAACAGCTCTAATTAATATTAATAATAATGCTGATAATGCAAACGCCATAAAACAAAGTACACATATTCCAAAAACAATACCAAGCACAATACTTGGCGCCTTACCAGAATCAAGTTCGAATACTTTTTTTAACCCAGGAAGTCTTCCAGAAAAAGCATTAACAAATTGCATTGTAAATATTTGAGTAAAGTCTATTATCGCACAAAATATAACCTTACTAAAATTAATCAAAAATGCTGCAATTAAAATTTTTACAATTTGTGCTGCTGCAGATCCTGATTTTAATTTACTTTCTTGTCCAACTAATTTTTCAATAGAAACAAATAACAAGAAGAAAATAAAAAACATATTAACAAAATCTCTAATAAGCTTCCATGCGGTAGTAACTACTTCTGAAGATACTATTTCCCCTGTTAAGTTCATAATTACAGGAAAAGCTCCTTGGAATAATTTTCCAACAAATGTTAACAATGCAGCATTCATGCTGAAAATAATTTTACCTATTGCCACATTCATTTTTCCTCCTAATGAATCTGCTAATACTGGTCTTGTAGCAATTATTATTCCAAACAAAATAACAACAACTGAAATAGCTGCTTTATTTTGATTTAATTTTTTGAAGAATTTACGAATTTTATTTTTCACAAATTTATATTTTAATATTTATAAAAATATCTAACTATAAACAATTTTAATAAAAATATTATTAATAATTATACCACACATACAAACTTGATGCATTGTGGAAAATAAAACAAAAAACAGATTTTTTAAATCTGCTTTTTGTTTTCTTTTTTAATCTACTTTTTCTTTAATAATTATATTTTTATAAACATTATTTTCTGTTTTTATATTAGAATTAATTCCTCTAATTCCAACAGTTCCTGTATCTATATAACAATTTTTTATTGTAACGTTTTCAGAATCACCAACATAAATAGTATTAAGTATTTCATCTCCCATAATATAACATTTATCTAAATTTATATTTTTTGAATTAGTTATATTAAATATTCCGGTAGAATCCATATTTCCTTTAAAATATAAAAATTTACAATTTTTAATATTTATATCTTTTGCATTTATAATACTAAAACTTATTTTATCTACATATTCTACTTGCTTATCAACTACAGAAATATTACTTCCATGCTCATCATCATGAAATGAAGTAAAAATAACTTGATCATTTTCCTTTCCATTAATATCTAATTTTCCTCTTATCTCAATTTGCGAATATTTACCAAATTTTATAACCACACCAGGATCTATTACTATATGATCATTTTCTCCAATAAAAAATTTATCTACGAGATACTCACCTCTTTTTAGAACATGTTTTTGGTTATCATTTAAATCTTTCACATTTAACATTGCGACTTTACAACTTTCTGCATTAACGGCAATATTATCCTCTATTATATCTGGAAATGAATTTTCTAAGTATATCGGGGCAAATGAGGAATTCATAATAATATTATCTATAATTTCAATATCATCAGAATTCTTAATTACTATTGGATACCCTATAGGTTTTTCATCTGAATTTATTATATTACTTAAAAAATGTGCAACCGAATTTTCTACAATAATCCTATTTTCTATTTTTGAATTCATTAAATACATTGCAGAATTATCATAAGCCTTTATTGTTTCAGAAAAATCTGGTTTATGTATTGTTATATCATCCATTAAAACAATACTATTTTTTATTTCTATTACCGGAAATGTATTATTAACATTATTTTTAAAACCACCATCATAAAAATCTACATGCTGTAATATAGATCCAAAACTATCTTCAAAAAATATTTGTTTCCAATTTTTTAAAAATGATTTAAAAATTATTCTTTCGTTTTCTTCTCCCATCGCAAACAAATATCCATTTACTCTCATATTACAATTTGGCGTTAACGTAACAGTAGTGCCTTTTTCTATTAACACTATTTGTCCTTCATCTATATCAAAACATACATCGCGATATTCCTCTCTATCCATCACAACATCATTTCCATCATATCCAATAATTTCCATATCGGTAGAAGGTTTTAAATATATATAATGTGAAAATTCTGTATATCTTGAACAATTATGATATTCATTGCACGCCCTTATTCTAAAACTATGTGTATCGCCATTTGACCTTACAAAAAAGTCATATTTTTTCATATTGAATTCAGAAAACAAATTCGTCCATTCTTCATCATTCTTTTTATAATCCATTTCAAAATAATATTTCGACGCATCTATTTGTTGATCATAAAAATAAAATTCAAAAGGAACTACTAATCTACCAGCTTGGTATTTATCTAGAACTTTAAAATTTGGAATAAAATATTCTTGAGACTCTTCATCTATATCATTATTTATTTTTTCTTGATTTTGTTCCTCTTTATTATCCTCATCTATTTCCTGATTACTAATATATCCATATCCAACATTATTCTCATTTATATCTTTTTCTGTTTTATTAGATTCATTATTACTTATATTTTGTTGTGAATTTTTGTTAGTTTCATTAGTATTGTTTTGTTTACTAGAATCATTAGATCCAGTACTAGAATTATTATTTTGACTAGTATTATCACCAAACACACTATTTAATAAATCCACTAAATATTGCCCATTATTTTCTTTTATTGTTTTTTCATCAACAATAATATTCATTGTATCTATTACATATTTATTATTACTAGCAATTTCAATTTCTTTTTGTTTTTGTTTTGGTTTTATTAATAAATAATTATAATTTTTACTTTTCCATACTTTTTTAAAATCTTCTATTGAATACGAATTATTCTTTCCAAACACCATCCCTGGATCATTAAAATATACATTTTCATCATCATATCCCGTAAGTAACATAAAATGTCCATCTAGCCCCATCTTCATAGCAATTCTAACTAACGGAATTATCATACTACCTTCATCAAATTCTTTTTTGATAATATCAAAATCATCATTCCCAAATCTTGCATGAACTTCTGTATATCCGTCCATTTCTTCGGCAACACGTTTTAATTTTGCTACATTTGTTCTAGATCCATTATATTTTCTTACCGGATCACCATACGTTTTATATAAAAAATCGTCTATCTCCATAATTTTATCGTAACTCAATTTTGTATTTTCACTTGATAAATAATTATCAGCCATATAGTAACTTGTCTGCCCACAATTTAAAGAATTATTCCAATCACCAGGAGGAACTTGTGAAATAAATGGCACTTGCAATATTTTTGCATCTACTTGCTTTACAATTATAAAAAATAATAAAAATATAAAATATAAAAATTTTTTCATAATTTATTCTATTAACTTTTTAAATAAAACATTTTCAAACTTTTCATCTTCTTTATTTTCACATTCTAAATTAGCAGTAATAACTACATTGTTTTCTTTTTTAAAATACAATTTATCTCCATTTCCAAAAAAATCACCATAAAACACAACTCTATACCAATCATTTTTATCTTTTATAAAATCAAATTTTTCGCACTTAATATCGTTGCATTCATTAAACACAAAATCATACAAACCTAAATTTGTTTCATTTTGTAAAATATCTAAAACACATTCTCCAGAAATATTTTTACTATTTATTAAGTCATTACTAACTTGAACAAAATCATTATCAATCACCTCTACAACATAATCTTTATTATCCTGAAATTTTTCTATTAAAAAACTTTCTTCGATTTTTTCATTAATTTCTTCGTTATTATTTTGATTATCGTTTTTTATTTCTATCTCTTCTTCTTTATTTTCTTTTTGAATATCAACATTTTGAATAAAATCATCTTCTACTTTTTTATCCTCATTATTTTTATTAGTTATAAAAACAACACTTTTAACTTCATCTTTTATTTCATCGTAATTCTGTTTTTCTTTTACTTTTTCTCTATTATTTTTCTCGACCTCTTTTTCAAAATTCTCTTTTATTACCTCGCTTTGCTGCTTTATTTTTTCTTCTTTATTTTTATCTTCGTTATAATTAATCGCAAAAATAAAACCAATAAAAAATAATATTAATACAGATATAGATAATATTGCGGAAAAAATTTTCTTGTTCATATATTAGTTTTTAAAAATAAGATAAAACTAATATACACAATTTCATTTTTTTAAAAGTTAATTTTTTTACTAACACTTTATTAAAAAATAAAAAAAATCTCATATATATGAGATTTTTTTGTTTGTATATAACTTTTTAAAGCATTTCATCTAACACGTCGTCATCAGAAATTCCGCTATCGTCATCGTTTGGTTGTGGTTGTTCTACCTCACCAGCTTTCATTTTATTTATAACTTCATCTTTTATTTTCTTTACAATATCTGGATTTGATCTTAAGTAAGTTTTAACAGCTTCTTTTCCTACTCCTAATTTTTCTCCAGCATATGTATATGAATTTCCAGATTTATTTATAATTCCTAAGTTAGTTCCGATATTAAGAACATCACCTTCTACAGATATACCTTGATTATACATAATATCAAATTCACATTCTGTAAATGGAGGTGCAACTTTGTTCTTTACAATCTTAACTTTAACTTGGTTTCCTATAATATTTTCACCTTGTTTAATTTGTGCCTTTCTTCTAATTTCCAATCTAACTGAAGCATAGAATTTTAATGCATTTCCACCAGTTGTTGTTTCTGGATTTCCAAAGAATACTCCGATTTTTTGACGAATCTGATTGATAAAAATTATTATAGTTTTTGATTTACTAGAAATAGCTGTTAATTTTCTTAAAGCTTGGCTCATAAGTCTTGCTTGAAGACCCATATGAGCATCACCCATTTCTCCGTCTAATTCTGATTTTGGAGTTAATGCGGCTACAGAGTCCACTACAATAATATCAACAGCATTTGATCTAACTAATGTTTCTACGATATCTAACGCTTGTTCTCCATAATCTGGTTGTGATATCAATAAATTATCAACATCAACACCGATTTTTCTAGCATAAGCAGGATCTAACGCATGTTCTGCATCAATAAAAGCAGCAACACCACCAGCTTTTTGTACTTCTGCAATAGCATGTTGTGCTAATGTTGTTTTTCCGGAAGATTCTGGTCCATATATTTCAATTATTCTTCCTCTTGGGTACCCAAAAGCACCTAAGGCCATATCAAGTGACAAACAACCTGAACTAACAACATCAACGTTCATCGCAGCATTTTCTCCTAATCTCATAATAGATCCGTCTCCGAATCTTTCTTTGATTATATCAACAGCTGCTTTGACTGCTTGATTTTTAGAGTCATATATATTGCCTTCACTTTTTTTAACTTTCGCCATATATAAAACATTAATTTATTAAATCTTCACTATATTAACAAATAGCATATAATTTTATATTAAAAAATCTGTGGATAAAGCCATGTTTTTCTTCTTTTTTAGCTAACACTAGCCAAAATATCAACATATAAAACTGCTAATCTTCAAAGATAATTCTTTTTGTAATAGTTGTTTTTCTTCCGCCATCTTTCGCAGAAGTTATTTGAATAATATTTATTCCCTCATTTAAAAATATTTCTTTTGAAAAACTTCCATCTTTATTTATCATTACATTTTCTCCGTTTATATCAAGTAATGCATTTTTTATAGTTTTTCCAAAAATAATAATTTTACTCTTATCTGTATTATAATCAGATTCATTATATACAAATAATTCTGGAGCTGAATATCTATTTTTAATTTCAAAACCTATATAAAAACTTAACGCTAGCACAACAACACAAACAACAAATACTTTTAAAAATCCTGTAAAAGAAAAATTATAAATACCTTTATTCAAAAAATTATTTTTATAAATATTTGAATAACTACTTTCTCTCAAAAGTTTTTTTAGTTTATAAAAACTTAATTTAAATTTTTTAGAATATTTTTTTAAAATTATATTTAATTCTTTTTTAGACAATAAAGCATAAAAACTTGAGGATTCAACTGCTTTTATTTTTTCAGGATCAACAGATATAAAATCAGAAAGCTCTTGAATAGTAAGCCTTTTAGATAATCTAATTTCTTTTAGAATTAAATTTAAATCCATTAGTTAAATATTATTAACAATTTTTACACCTTTATATTAAAGAAATACACATTCATTATACAATATACACATTTTTTTTCATATACTTTTACACAAATAAAAAACACTGAACAATTCAGTGTTTTTTAAATTATTCCTTTTCATAACACTCATAAAAGCAATAATAATAATCAGTATATTGTTCACAATAAGAGCCACAACTACTTCTACTTGAAGATTTAATTTTTCTACTTTTATACTCACATTGATATTTATCAGAGCTTAAACCAATTTTTGTATACATATCACTTTGACAGCTTTCATCTCCAATAGTATCGCTTAGTATCTTTGTTTCGCTAGGAGTTACTTCCATTGTTTGATATCCTAAATAATAAGAAACATCAAAAGCGCAATGTTCTAATTTACCAGAACTATTCTTTTTTTCTCTTAATCCCTGTGATGAACATGAAAGATCGCTATCACAACTATATGCATGAGCTCCTGCGTAATTTGTATCTGTTATATTAGGATTCATATCTAATCCTTTACTAACAGTATTTTCAACTTGCGCTGTACCTAAACATTTATATGTAGGTGTTGTTGCGGCTGTACATTCGTATTGACCAGATCTACAAGTATTTATTATTGAACAGCTTGAATTTTTTACTTTTGCAGCTTCCTGTTCATCGTTACACAAAGTTTCAAAAGTTATAGTTTCATTAAAACTTGCGGCGCGTTTTGGTTTATTACACTTTAATGCTGGATATCCCCATGTACACTTTATTCCGTCAATAAAAGCATACGACCAACCACAACTACTTCCTGTATACCAACCATGATAAACACAATTTTCTTGACCACTACAAAGACCGCCGCAATCATGACATCCAACGCAACAATTTGTACCACTGCCTCTTGTATCTTTTCTATCTTCAGAACAATATTTACAACCGACATCACTATCTGGTTTATATACATCATAACATCCAGACATAAGTTCACTATTAGAAACGCTAACAGATATAGTGCTTCCGTTTACTGTAACATTTTTAGTACATTTACCATTACTACAACTTAAATTCATAGCAGATACATTCACACTTCTAATCTGATTAAATACGCTATATCCACCATCATATTTGTTAGAATCTTCTGGATTTACAAAATTACAAGTATTATTACTCCAATTTGTATATTGACATTGTTCTGTATATACATAATTCCCTTGAGCGTCTTTATATGAAATATATGTTGTTTCTCCGTTATCACCTTGCTGTGTTGTGTTTACCGCCTTTAAACCGGACATATTACAATTATAAAGATTTTCATAATAATTAGCGCCATATCCATAACCAGTCTGCGTATTACTTCCATCTAAGCCAAGCGAGATACCATATCCTGTTCCACCAGCCGCTTGTCTCAACATATTATCATTACATTGAACACGTGTTACAACAGCTCCACTATTACATTCTGTTTTATTTTTATATTTATACAAATCAACATTATTGCTATTATCTTTATAATCTGTACATGGACAAAAATATCCAGGTTGGCATGTTTGGCACATAGTAAGCCCAGCTCCACCAACACCATCTTGCGTCATTTGAATTACGCTAGTGTCTACTCCTAATAAACTTCTTGGATCATATTTACCTGGCGTACATTTTGTTTGACTAGTTTGTTTAGTATTTACGCT
>JAEEGL012281907.1_pt1 | contig 13292 bp, 13 predicted proteins | sample 9134231 | NCBI WGS metagenome assembly JAEEGL01 (sample SAMN16246548, study PRJNA631951) | gut metagenome | biome: gut microbiome; feature: rumen; material: fiber-attached | host: Bos | place: Iran: Karaj | collected 2018-10 | reverse complement strand
GCATCCGCCGCATTCGTGAGCACGTCGCCGGGATCGACGGCAGCGCCGGAAAGCGCAGCGTCGTAGGCGTCAAAGATGAGAGACATGTCCATGAGCTTGTCGCTCAGGCCGCGCTCCGCCTCAAAGGATGCGTTTGCCAGCGTCTCCGGCGTGACTCCGCAGCGCTTGAGCTCGTCGTAGGTGAGCAGCATTTTTTCCAGAAAATCCGCCCTGCGCCCCTCGCCGCCGTAGACGTGCAGCATCGACTGTACCGAAGTGATCGCCCTGTACATGGTGAGCACGCGGCCGCCCGCGTCGATGACCGTTCCCGCACCGCCGCCCGTTTCGGAAAACACGCGGCTCGCCAGCCGTGTGAAGCTCAGCACCTCGCCGTGCAGGCTGAGACTGTCCCCCACCACGGCGCAGAGACGGCGTTCCGCATCGTGGGAGTACTGCTCCGGCACAAGCAAAACAAGACCCGTCTCACCCGAGAGGGCCCTGTCCCGTATTTCGTTCATCACACAGGCGGTTTTGCCTGTTCCGGCACGGCCGAGGATCAGCTTCAGCATGTTATTTTCCGTCCGCGAAGGAGGTGAACTCCTTCTTATCCTCTGCGGCGGCGGGCGGCGCGTCCTTCAGGCCGCGGATGAGCCAGGCCATGTTGTATGCCAGGTAGCGCATGACCTGAAGACCCTCCCGGTCCTTTTTCACGTCCTCGGGCGTGAAGCCGTGCACCGAGTTCCAGTAGACCGAGGAGACGATCGGCATCTGCGAGATGGTAAAGTACTTGTTGATGCGGTCAAAGGCGCTGGAGGCGCCGCCCCTGCGGCAGCTTACCACGGCGGCGCCGGGTTTTCCCGCAAAGCGTCTGCCGGAGAAATAGAATACCCGGTCCAGCAGGGCGCACAGCGTGCCGTTCGCACCGGCGAAGTAGACAGGCGTACCGATGATGACGCCGTCCGATTCCGCGATCTTGTCGGCGATCTCGTTTGCCATGTCGTCGTCGAACACACATCTTCCCTTCTCCCGGCAGCCGCCGCAGGCGACGCAGCCCCGCACCGGTCCACGGCCGATCTGGAGGAGCTCCGTCTCCGCTCCCTGGCCGATCAGAGCCGTCTCCGCCTCCCGGAGCGCGGTGTAAGTACAGCCTTTCTCATTGGGGCTTCCGTTTATAAGCAGAATTTTCATGCGCTTCATCCTTTCAAACAGATTTATGCTCCAATCATACTATATTCTGTGCCGCACCGCAACAGAAATCACCTGCCGGAAAGCAATCCCCTGAGTTCGCCCACCAGCTCGAAGAGCCTGAATTTGATCACATAACCGGGGGTGGACTCCGTTACCAGAGAAACGTCCTCCGGACTGAACACCGCCTCCGCGGCTCCGTACGACAGAGAGCCCGTACACACGGGCGGAAACACGACGCACCACCAGTTTTTCCCCGCTCCCTCGCCAATTGTCACGCGCAGGGCGCGATACACCCCCGCCGGCAGGGAAAATGTCTCGTACTCCCTTGTGGGGAAATACTCATCCGCCAGGGTCGCCCGCACCGCTTTTCCGCACGCAGCTGCGGATACGCGCTCGATCTCGCGGAGGCTGCCGGCGACGATCCGATCCGCCTCTCCCTTGCTTTCCGCATGCTCAAGGCGCTCCTCCAGAAGTCCCATGACCGTGTCACGCACCCGCAGCTTTTCCTGCTGGTCGGCGGCCGAGTCGGAGTCCGCAACCACATGGAGCCGGATGAGCTTGTCCGAAAAACGGTCCTGCTGCGCGGATAGGACGATCACGGCGGCCAGTGCCGCAAGGAGCACAGCCAGGACCGCCAGATCGGTTTTTCTGAATCGCATAATAATTGACCTCCGTCCTGGTCTTTTTGAGATCATGGACGGAGGTCTGACGTTTTATACATCGATGGGGCGCTTTTTTACGGGAAAGGCGAGGAAACAGTCGTCAAACGTTTCCCGCAGGTCGGCGCGGGCGGCCATGGCATACTCCGGATCCGCGAAAAGGCCGAACACGGCGGAGCCGGTGCCCGTCATGACAGCGCCAAGGGCGTCGTGCTCCATGAGCGTCTGCTTGATGACGCCGATATCCGAGGCGTTCCTCGGCAGCACGTCCTCGAAGACGTTGTACATCCTGCGGGCGATGTTCTTCAGGTCGCCGTTTTCCAGCGCGGCCAAAAGTCCGTCGGTGTCGGGGCGGCAGCGGATCCTTTCGCACCGGATCCGGGAAAACAGCTCGGGCGTGGAGATGGAAAAAAAGGGCTTGCATATGGTGAGCGTACAGTCCGGCAGGGGCGTCAGCTCCTCCAGCACGTCCCCGCGCCCCGTTGCGAGGACGGTACCTCCCTCTACGCAGAACGGCACGTCGGAGCCCAGCTCCCGCCCCATATCCCGCAGCTCGTCTCCGGAAAGCGGAGCGCCGTAGAGCCTGCACAGACCCCGGAGAACGGCAGCCGCGTCGGAGGAGCCGCCGGCCATTCCGGAGCAGACGGGCACACGCTTTTTGATGACAATGTCCGCGCCGCCCGCAATGCCCGTGCGCGAGAAGAAGATCCTGGCCGCGCGCCCGGCGATATTCCGATCGTCACAGGGCAGATATTTCAGGTTCGTGCTGACGGAAACACCCGCCTCGCGCCGGGTGATGGTCACCTCGTCGGCAAGGCTGATGGACTGCATCACCATGCGCATCTCATGGTAGCCGTCGTCCCGCCGGGACAGGATATCCAGGGAGAGATTCAGTTTTGCATATGCTTTTTCCGTGATCGTCGTCATTTTTCAAACAGCATCCCCATCAGCTTTGTCCCCCGGTCCACCGACAGGCCGGCCTCTCCGGCCTTTTCGCAGAAGGTGGAGCCGGTTTTGCGGTCCCTGCGGCTGTCGTAAAGGCAGAACGGCACCGCCCCGTGGGCGTGTCCGCGGGTCGAGGTCAGCGTCTTGTGGTCGGAAAGGAGCAGGAGCCGGAATTCCCATCCGTTTTGCCGGATACCTTTCAGCAGGGGCGCGAGCACACGGCCGTCGATCCATTCCAGGGATCGGATCTTGCCCTGAAGGTCCCCGTTGTGGGTGCACTCGTCCGGAGCCTCCACATGGACCGCGGTAAAGTCGTGTGTCTCCAGTATACGAAGCGCGGCCTCCGCCTTTCCCTCGTAATTCGTTTCAAGCTCGCCAGTGGCGCCGGGGACGGACACTGTATCCAGTCCCACCAGAGACGCGATGCCCTGGCAGATGGGCACGGCGGAGACGACGCCGCCCGACATGCGGTAGGTCTCTGTAAAACCGGGCAGACTGACTGCAGAGCCCTCCGCCCAGAACCAGATGCCGTTCGCGGGCAGCTTGCCCAGAGCGCGGCGCCGCTCGTTCAGAGGGTGGCGGTCCAGCAGCTCGTTCGCCAGGCGGATGAGGCCGCCCAGCACGACGGCATCCTCGCACCCCGAGGGCATCAGATGTCCGGCCGCTTCTCCCAGGTGATCATGCGGCGGGATAAGCGTCAGACCACGGATATCGGCGCCCTGCTGTACCGCGTACTGCCGAAAGGACGCCGTCTGATAGATCGTCATGCCCGCGTCGCGGAGCGCCCGCTGAAAGCGGGGCTCGCCGCAGAGGGCGCGGATGATCGGGAGAGCGTCCTCAGCCTCGATGACTCCTGCGTTGTGGGAGAGGAGCCGCTTCTCCTCCAGGGGCCCGATCCCGTCCTCGAAGGCTACCAGGTTGCAGCGGAAGGCGGCGTCACCCGGCTCCAGCGCGATGCCCCGTGCGGCCGCCTCAATGGGCGCCCGGCCGGTGTAGCAGCGCAGGGGATCACAGCCGAAGATCGAGAGAATGGCGGTGTCGCTCCCCGCGGGAAGGCCGGCGGGGCAGTTTTCCACATTTCCCATGACGCCCGCCGAGGCAAGCGCGTCCATATTCGGGGTGGAGGCGTATTCAAGGGGGGTCCTGCCGTCCAGCTCAGGCACCGGATCGTCCGCGCAGCCATCGGCAATGACAAGGATATATTTCATGCCGCACCCTTTCAATCAGATGGTTTTCAGAAATTCGCCCATGCGCCGCAGCGCTTCCGCGATGTTGGCGACGGAGGAGGCATAGCACATGCGCACAAACCCCTCCCCGCCCTCGCCGAAGGCGTTGCCGGGGATCACGGCGACTTTCTTTTCCAGCAGGAACCGTTCGCAGAACGTCTCGGAACTCAGACCGGTGCTTTTGATGCAGGGGAACATGTAGAACGCGCCTTTGGGCTCGAAGCACGGCAGCCCGATTTGGTGAAGTCCGTCCAGCATATAGCGCCGCCGATAATCATATTCCGCGCGCATGGTCTCGATATCGCTGTCCCCCTCGGTGACCGCTTCAATGGCAGCGTACTGGCTCGTGGTGGGGGCGGACATGATCGCGTACTGGTGGATCTTCAGCATCTGGCGGACGATCTCCTTCGGGCCGCAGACGTAGCCCATGCGCCAGCCCGTCATGGCGTAGGACTTGGAAAACCCGTTCACCACGATCGTCCGATCATACATATCGGGTATGGACGCGATGGACACATGTGGCTGGCCGTAGGTGAGTTCACCGTAGATCTCATCGGAGAGCACCATGATATCCGTGCCGCGGAGCACCTCTGCGATGGCTTCCAGATCGGCCCGCTCCATGATGCCGCCGGTGGGGTTGTTTGGGTACGGCAGCACCAGCAGCTTCGTCCTGGGGGTGATGGCTGCCCGCAGTTCCTGCGGGGTGAGACGAAACTCGTTCTCCACTTTCGTCTCCACATAGACGGGATTGCCGCAGGCAAGCTGGGTGATGGGCCCGTAGCACACGAAGGACGGCACGGGAACAATGACCTCGTCCCCCGGGTTCACCATGGCGCGGACCGCGAGATCCAGAGCTTCACTGCCACCCACGGTGATGCTTATCTGATTCATGGGATCGTAGCTAAGGGAGAACCGGCGTTCCAGGTATTTCGCCACCGCCTGCCTCAGCCGGGAGAGCCCGGCGTTGCCGGTATATTTCGTAAAACCTTTTTCCAGGGAGTAGATACCGGCGTCGCGAATATGCCACGGGGTGACGAAATCCGGTTCGCCGATCCCGAGAGAGATGGCTGTCTCGTCGTTCATCTCCTCCAGGATGTCAAAGAATTTCCGGATGCCCGAGGGCTGGAGCTTTTTGACATTGTCCGAAAGGATCGAATTGTAATCCATCATATGTACAGCGGCCTCTCTTCCTGCTCCGGCTCCGCGTTGAACACACAGTGTTTCTCCTTGTATTTCTTCAGAATGATGTGGGTGGAGGTGCTCGTCACGCCCTCGATCGGCGCAAGACGGCCGAAAACGAAGGTCGAGACCTCCTTCACGGAGTGGCCGGACATGAAAACACCCAGATCGAAATCTCCGCTCATGAGATAGAGGCTCTCCACCTCGTCATACTGATAGATCCGCTCCGCGATCCGGTCAAAGCCGTAGCCCCGCTGGGGGGAGATTTTTACCGCGATGAACGCGGTGACCATATCCTCGCGCACCCGGTCCCAGTCAATGAGTGCCTTGTATCCGAGGATGATCTTCTCCTCCTCGCACTTTGCGAGCACATCCTCCACTTCCTTCTGCTCTCTTCCGAGCATGGCGGCGATCTGGGCGGCGGAAAGCCGTCCGTCCCGTTCGATCAGCTTGAGAATCTCGGTCATGGCGTACCTCCATATGTCGGTCATAGTATTCTGTGATTTGAAAACTTATTATAGCACATGAGCGACCGGAATGGAATACAGAAACAAAAAATCGGAGGTTTTCCTCATAATCCTGTAAAAGACGGACATAGTAAGCACATACACAGTCGTGAACGCGCCCGAGCGGAAGCGGCCGCGACGATCAAAGGAGGCATTTTCATGTTAATCGACAAGATCGCGCTCATCCTTGTCATCATCGGAGGGATCAACTGGGGCGCTGTCGGCATTTTCAAATTCGATGTGGTTTCCGCTGTTTTCGGCGGTCAGGCCGCTACTGTCAGCAGAATCATCTACACCCTTGTGTGCCTTGCGGCGCTGTGGTGCATTTCGCTGCTGTTCCGGGACCGTGTGGATAACGGCGCCTGAGCGCGTTTACCCGCACTGTGCGCGGCGGTGTGACGCGGAACGCAAAACGGCAGGCGCGGTTACCTGCGCCTGCCGTTTTTGCCCTGATCCTGTTTTGGTTTACGGCCGTTTTTATCACGGCCGCGGGTCACGCGCGCCGGTGAGGCGGCGTGCCTGTTCTCCGGCTTGTGACTCCCCGCCGGTTTTTCCTGCTTCTTTTTCTCCGGCCTTAAAAGACAGTTTGGCCCGTACCCGATGAGATCCGGTCGGCCGGCCCTGTAGAGCGCTTCGCGCACCAAGGGGCGCTTTTCCGGGCGCTTCCACTGGAGGAGCGCCCGCTGCATGGCCTTTTCATGGGGCGAACGGGGCACATAGACGGGCTTCATATCTCTGGGGTCGATGCCCGTGTAGTACATACAGGTGGAGAGGGTGCCCGGTGTGGGGTAAAAGTCCTGCACCTGCTCCGGCTGACGGCCGGTGGAATTGAGGTATTCCGCCAGCTTCACCGCGTCCTGAAGGGTGCTGCCCGGGTGGGAAGAGATGAGATATGGGACCAGGTACTGTTCCTTGCCGTACCGTTTATTGAGCCTTGCATACCGTTCCATAAAACGGTTGTAGACCTCGTTGCGGGGCTTTCCCATATAATCCAGCACGCTGTCGATGCAGTGCTCCGGCGCCACCTTGAGCTGGCCGGAGATGTGATGGCGCACCATCTCAGAAAAGAACTCGCCGCTCTTGTCGCACAGGAGGTAGTCGAACCGAATCCCGGAGCGGATAAAAACCTTTTTTACCCCCGGCAGCGCCCTCAGTTTCCTGAGCAGCGCCAGATAATCCGAGTGATCTGCGTTCAGGTTTTTGCACGGTGTGGGCGTCAGGCAGTTTTTTCCCCGGCACATACCGTGTTTCAACTGCTTGTCACAGGACGGGTGGCGGAAATTTGCCGTTGGGCCGCCCACGTCATGGATATAGCCCTTGAAATCGGGCATGGCGGTGAGCTTTTCCGCTTCCCGCAGCACGGAATCGTGGCTGCGGCTGGTGATCATCCGCCCCTGATGGAAGGCGAGGGAGCAGAAATTGCAGGCGCCGAAGCAGCCCCGGTTATGGATGATGGAGAACTTCACCTCGTCGATGGCGGGCACGCCGCCGAGAGGCACATACATGGGGTGATACTGCCTGGTATACGGCAGCTCGCTGACCCGGTCGAATTCCTCCCGGCTCAGGGGCATTTCCGGCGGATTGACCACGAGGAAATCGTCACCGCACCGCTGGATGACGGCCCGGCCTCTGACCGGGTCGTTTTCCTCATACTGAAGCATGTTCGCTTCCGCGTAGCTTCTTTTGTCCCGGCAGACCTCCTCATAGGAGGCGCACGCCACGGAGGGAAATACGCACGCAGCCGGATCGGAAGCGATAAATGCCGAGCCCCGTATATCCGTGATCGAGGAGACGGGGACCCCGGCTTTCAGCTTGGCGGCGACCCGGATCATCGCCGTCTCTCCCATGCCGTACACGAGGAGATCGGCCTGGGAGTCGAACAGGATCGGGCGGCGGACCTTGTCATCCCAATAGTCATAGTGGGCGAAGCGCCTCAGGGACGCCTCCAGCCCGCCGATGATCACCGGCAGGCCGGGAAACGCTTCCCGCGCCCGATTCGCGTAGACGATCGCAGCTCTGTCCGGACGAAGCCCCGCCTTTTTTGCCGGAGAGTAGAAGTCCTCACTCCTTCGCTTTTTGGCGGCGGTATAATGCGCCACCATAGAGTCCAGATTTCCCGCGCCGATAAGGACCGCATACCGCGGCCGCCCAAAGGCGAGGAAAGCCTCCGCACTGTGCCAGTCCGGCTGAGCCAAAACAGCGACGCGATAGCCCTCCGCCTCCAGCACACGGCCGATGACCGCCGCTCCGAAGCTGGGGTGATCCACATAGGCGTCCCCGGTGACAAGGAGAAAGTCATAGTAGTACCAGCCGCGCTCCCGCATTTCTTCCCGCGAGACCGGGAGATAATCATAATACACCATGCTTACTCTCCGCGGGGCACGGAGATGTCAAGGGAGAAGGTGACGCGGTCGCCGTTAACGCCCTTGTTTTTAAAGCCGTACTTCCCGAAGAAGCCCTGCGCCCGCTCGTTGGCGGCAGGGACCCGGACGAAAAGCCGGTCGACGCCGCGCGCGCGCATCCGGCTGACAGCCTCCCCGATGAGCTGGACGGACATACCGCTGCCCCGGTGCTGCTCTTCCATATAGATCGCGGTGATCTCCCCCGAGGCGCTGAGCTCAATGCAGCCGGCAGGGTCCTCGCGGGCATAGGCCATGACGGAGAGCTCCGGATCGCGCCCGGCCGAGAAGATGAATTCTGCGTCGGGGACCGCCTTGAGCCGGTAACGCAGGAAATGCGGCATATCTTCGGGACCGCTGGAAAAGCGCATGTTGGAGCTGTCCAGCGCCGTCTGCTCCCGCCACCATTTCTGCTTCGCAAAGGTGCTGAGCTCTTCCGGCAGATGGCTGCCGTCGCCAAGAAACACCAGCTTTTTTCCACCGTCGGAGTATTCGATGAGGGAGACGTTCGTATTGTCGCCGTGGGGCACGTTCTCGATACCGCCCGACTCCCCGTTGACCAGTCCGCTCAGATAGGCACGGAGAGCGCAGCCGTGGGAAAAAATGGCGATGGTTTTTCCGTCGTTCCTCGCGGCGATGTCGTCGATGGCGGCTGTGAGCCTGTGACGCAGCTCAAGAAAGGTCTCGCTCCCCTCGGCCTGCCAGAGCAGAGGGGTATTGCTGAAATGCTCCAGCTCCTCCGGCCAGAACCACTCGATATCGCCCCAGCTCAGATCCTCCCAGATGCCCATTTTCACCTCCCGCAGACGCGGGTCACGAATAATGGGAAGGCCCTTCGGTTTGGAGATGGCGGCGGCCGTTTTGATCGAGCGGTAGAGATCGCTGCTGTAAACGGCGTCCAGATGCACGGTCTCAAAGCGGCGGGCGAGCGCTTCGAGCTGCCTGTCGCCCCGGGCGGTGATCAGACTGTTATACTGTCCCTGGGCGCGCCGGTAGAGGTTTCCCTCCGCCTCGGCGTGCCGCACAAGGTATACATTTGTCATTGGTAGACCTCAACTCCCCCGGTCAGCTCGGCAACGGAGGAGACGCCGTTTGTCTCCATATACCGAGCGAGACCGTCAACGATATCCAGCGGCGCGAAGGGATCGCGGAACATGGCGGTGCCCACACCCACGAGGCTCGCGCCCGCCAGAAGCATTTCCACGGCGTCCTCCCATCTGCACACGCCGCCCATGCCGAGGATGGGGACCTTCACGGCGTTTGCGACCTGCCACACCATGCGGACGGCAACGGGCAGCACCGCGGGTCCGGAGAGCCCGCCCGTATTGTTGTGCAGCACAGGACGGCGTGTTTTGATGTCGATCCGCATACCCAAAAGAGTGTTGATAAGGGACAGGGCGTCCGCTCCGGCCGCCTCCGCCGCCCGGGCGATCTCGCAGATATCGGTGACGTTGGGCGACAGCTTCACCATGACGGGAACGCGGCTGTTCTTCCGCACGGCCCGGGTGACCTCCTCCGCCCCGGCACAGGTGGTTCCGAAGGCAAGGCCGCCCGCCTTCACGTTGGGACAGGAGATATTCACTTCAATCATATCCACCCCGGCGTCGGAGAGCTTGGCCGCCATCTCGCCGTACTCCTCCGGCGTATTGCCGGAGATATTGGCGATAACCCTGGTATCGCAGCTGCGGAGCCAGGGCAGCTCTGTCCGGATAAACTCGTCCACCCCGGGATTCTGGAGCCCCACGCTGTTGAGGATGCCCATGGGCGTTTCGGCGATGCGGGGCGGCGGATTGCCCAGCCGGGGCTTTGCCGTCAGCCCTTTGACGCAGATCCCTCCCAGCCGGGAGAGATCGTAAAACTCTCCGTATTCCCGGCCGAAGCCGAAGGTGCCGGAGGCGGTGACCACCGGGTTATGAAAATCCACACCGGCGAAGCATACGCGCAGATCAGCCATCACCACACCACCTCCGAAGCGTTGAACACGGGTCCGTCCCTGCAGACCCGACGCATTTTTTCTTCTCCGTTCTCCACTGTTTTACAGGCGCAGACCAGGCAGGCTCCCACGCCGCAGCCCATCCGCTCCTCCATAGAGACCTGGCACGGGATCCCCCGCTGCTCGCACAGCTCGTAAACTGCGCGGAGCATCACCCTTGGTCCGCAGGCCAGGACAGCCGCGTAGGCTCCCTCATTAAGGAAGCGCTCCACCGGTTCGGTCACTGAGCCCCGCTCCCCGAAGCTGCCGTCGTCGGTCGTGACGGCAACGCTGCCGCAGACGGCTTCGAATTCATCCTTCAGTATGATCCTATCCTTTGACCGGAAGCCCAGGACGGCGTCCGCCGAGTCGGCGCGCATGGCAGCGTACAGCAGCGGCGGCACGCCGATGCCTCCGCCGACAACGAGCACGCGTCCCGCGGGGATACTGAAGCCGCTGCCCAGCGGGCCGAGCAGGTCCGCATCGTCTCCCGGAATGAGTCCTGTGAGGAGACTGCTTCCCTCTCCCCTGGCCTCCACGACCATGGTGAGGAGCCCGTCGGACGCGGAGCAGAAGCTGACAGGTCGGCGAAGGAATAACCCGTCCGAACAGGTGAGATGAACGAATTGTCCCGGCCGGGCGGCGTCTGCGATCTCAGGAGCGGATACGGTGAGAAGCTGTACGCCCCTGCACAGCGCGCGGCTATCGGTCACTTTGCAGATACATCTCTGGGGCATGGTATTACCTCCAAAAAATACTTACGATCATTCTACCGCAAATTCTTTTACATTACAACACCGATTGCTTTTTGCCGTTGTTTATGTTGACAAATAATATGATAAAAAGGATTTTTTCCTTGTGTTGAGCCGCTTTTTGAGATATTATAATAAAATCATTTGCTGCATCAGTCAAACCGGTGCACAGGGGGGTAAAAAAATGAAAAAAGCAGCTCTGATTATGGGCTCTGACAGCGACTGGCCGACAGTAGCCGGCGCGGCGAAAATGCTCCGGAAGTTTGGGATCCCGTTTGAGGCGCGCGTCATATCCGCCCACAGAACGCCAAAGGCCGCCCATGATTTTGCAGAGAGCGCGGAGGCGGACGGCTTTGGCGTGATCATCGCCGCAGCGGGTAAGGCGGCTCATCTGGCCGGAGTCCTCGCCGCTTACACGACCCTCCCGGTCATAGGACTTCCCATCAAATCCTCCACCATGGACGGGCTGGACAGCCTCCTGTCCACCGTGCAGATGCCGGAGGGGGTCCCCGTGGCCACCGTCGCCATCAACGGAGCGGGGAACGCCGGGATACTCGCCGCGCAGATCCTCGCACTGGGTGAGCCGGAGCTGGCAGAAAAGCTCCGGGAATATAAGCGGGAAATGGCAGAAAAGGTGGAAGAGAAGAATAAGAATTTGCAGGATGAGGTGGCCAAATTATGAAAAAGCTAGAGCAGATCTATGAGGGCAAAGCCAAAAAAGTATTCAGGACCGACGATCCGGAGCTGCTGATCGTCGAGTACAAGGACGACGCCACCGCCTTCAACGGCGTGAAGCGCGGCACCATCGCAGGAAAAGGCGCCATCAACAACCGCATGACGAACTATCTCATGAAGAATCTTGAGGCGTCATTCGGCGTGCCTACACACTTTGTGGAGCAGCTCAGCGATCGGGAGACCGTGGTCAAAGCCGTGACGATCGTTCCGCTGGAGGTCATCGTCCGCAACATCGCGGCGGGCTCGTTCTCCAAGCGCTACGGTGTGGCGGAGGGAATGCGCTTCGCGACCCCCACCATCGAATACTCCTACAAGAACGACGAGCTGGGCGATCCCCTCATCAATGAGTCCCATATCATCGCCCTTGGCCTTGCTCATCCCGAGGAGCTGGCGCTGATCCGGGAATACTCCTTCCAGGTGAATGAGTTTCTGAAGGAGACCATGGGAGAGTGCGGCGTCACCCTGGTGGATTTCAAGCTGGAATTCGGCAAGACGAAGGACGGCACCATCATCCTGGCGGATGAGATCAGCCCCGATACCTGCCGCCTGTGGGACGCGGAGACCGGAGAAAAGCTGGATAAGGACCGCTTCCGCCGCGATCTGGGCAACGTGGAAGGCGCCTATCAGGAAATGGCGAGACGCCTTCTCGGCGACTGAACGGAGGGGGACAATTGGGAGGATTTTACGGCGCCGCGCTGAAGCGCGACTGCGTACTGGATATCTTTTTCGGCACGGACTATCATTCACACCTGGGTACCCGAAGGGGCGGCATGGCCTTTTATTCGGAAGATATCGGCTTCCAGCGCGCGATCCACAACATCGAGAATTCACCCTTCCGGACCAAGTTTGAGAAGGACCTGCATGAGATGCGCGGCAACTTGGGAATCGGATGCATCAGCGATTCCGATCCCCAGCCGATCATCATCAGCTCGCATCACGGCGTATTCGCCATCACCACCGTGGGCATCATCCGCAACGCGAAGGAGCTGGTGCAGGAGTATCTGATGAGCGGAAGTACCCATTTTACCGCCATGACCGGCGGCAAGATCAATGACAGCGAGCTGGTGGCGGCGCTTATCAATCAGAAAAAATCACTGATCGAAGGACTCCGGTTTGCCCAGGATTCCATCGACGGCTCCATGTCCATCCTCCTGCTCATGGAGGACGGGATCATCGCCGCCAGGGACAAGCTTGGCAGACTCCCCATCATCATCGGAAAGAGCGAGGACGGCTACTGTGTCAGCTTTGAGTCCTTCGCCTATCATAAGCTGGGCTTCACTGATGTGCGGGACGTGGGGCCCGGTGAGATCGTGAAGCTCACGCCCGACGCCGTGAAGGTGCTTGCCCCGCCCCTGGGCAGTATGAAGATCTGCGCCTTCCTGTGGACGTATTACGGCTACCCCAACTCCAATTACGAGGGCGTAAACGTGGAGATCATGCGCAACCGCAACGGCGCCATCATGGCCCGCAACGACAGTGCCGACGGCATGGATCTGAGCGGGCTCGACTGCGTGGCGGGTGTACCGGATTCCGGCATTCCACATGCCATCGGCTACGCCAATGAGAGCCATATCCCCTTCCGCCGCCCCTTTGTCAAGTACACACCTACCTGGCCGCGCAGCTTCATGCCCGCAAGCCAGGATGTGCGCAACCGCATCGCCAAGATGAAGCAGATCCCGGTGAAGCAATTGATCAAGGACAAGAATCTGCTGTTTGTGGACGATTCCATCGTGCGGGGTACGCAGCTGAAGG
>JAEEGL011254054.1_pt1 | contig 13292 bp, 12 predicted proteins | sample 9134231 | NCBI WGS metagenome assembly JAEEGL01 (sample SAMN16246548, study PRJNA631951) | gut metagenome | biome: gut microbiome; feature: rumen; material: fiber-attached | host: Bos | place: Iran: Karaj | collected 2018-10 | reverse complement strand
GGCTGGAGTCCTGCACTTGCCCAGGTGACGGGCAATGCCACCTACACGGCTACCTATACCTCAACGAAGAATAAGTACACCATCACCTTCGTGAACGGCGACGGTACGGAAACTTCTGCCGAAGTGGAGTACGGCGCAGTGCCTGCAGCTCCTGAGGGCAAGACCCCTGCCAACACGGTCCAGTACACTTACAGTTTTGACGGCTGGACTCCGGCGTTAGTTGCTGTGACGGGCAAGGCGACATACACGGCTGTGGTGAACCAGACTGTTAACCAGTACACCGTTACTTTCGTAGATGAGGATGGAACGGTGCTGAAGGCTGCGACGGAGTACGCATATGGAACGACGGCGGCCAACATCGTGAAACCTGCCGACCCGGTTAAACCGGGCGATGAAGGCATGACCTATACCTTTGCAGGCTGGTCTCCTGCGTTGGCTGACGTGACAGGCGACGTGACCTATACGGCGACATATATGTCTTCTACTAACAAATACGCCGTTACCTTCGTGGATGAAGACGGAACGGTTCTTAAGGCTGCGACGGAATACGATTACGGTACCGTTGCCGCCAACATCGAGAAGCCTGCGGATCCGACAAAGCCTGCTACGGCTGAATATACCTACACCTTCGCCGGCTGGAGTCCTGCACTTGCCCAGGTGACGGGTAATGCCACCTACACGGCTACCTATACCTCAACGAAGAATAAGTACACCATCACCTTCGTGAATGGCGACGGTACGGAAACTTCTGCCGAAGTGGAGTACGGCGCAGTGCCTACAGCACCTGAGGGCAAGACTCCCGCCAATACGGCCCAGTATACCTACACGTTTGTAGGCTGGGATTCTGAGATTGTGGCTGTGACGGGCAAGGCGACATACACGGCTGTGGTGGACAGCACGGTGAACAAGTACACGGTTGTATTCTTGAATTACGATAATAATGAGTTGCAGAATACGATGGTTGAGTATGGCGCGGTCCCCGTTTATGAGGGTATGATGCCTTACAAGCCCTCAACAGAAGCATATCGCTATTTCTTTGACTCTTGGGAACCGGAAATTGTGGCGGTTACAGGTGAGGCTAGTTATATGGCGACCTTCCGTCAAGAACAGATTCCTGAAAGCTCCAGCAGCGAGGAACAGTCTTCCAGCTCCGGCGAAGAAGAATCTAGTTCCAGTGTTGAAGAATCTTCTTCTAGCGCCGAAGAGTCTTCTTCTAGTGAAGAATTCAGCTCCAGCAGCGAGGAGCAGTCTTCCAGCTCCGGCGAAGAAGAATCTAGTTCCAGTGTTGAAGAATCTTCTTCCAGCGCCGAAGAGTCTTCTTCTAGTGAAGAGCTCAGCTCCAGCAGCGAGGAACAGTCTTCCAGCTCCGGCGAAGAAGAATCTAGTTCCAGTGTTGAAGAATCTTCTTCCAGCGCCGAAGAGTCTTCTTCTAGTGAAGAATTCAGCTCCAGTAGCGAGGAGCAGTCTTCCAGCTCCGGCGAAGAAGAATCTAGTTCTAGTAGTGAAGAGCTGCCTTCCAGCAGTTCTTACGAAGGTCCTTGCATTGCCTTCGTGAACGGCGCGGGTGGTTATGCCTCGCACTGCTATTATACGGGCCTGAACAATATGAAGGAAGGCGTGTGTTACACGTTAAGCTCACAAAGGAATCGAATCCTCAAGTGGGTGGAAACGTCTGTTGTGGATAGCACTTGGTGGACAGAAACGTCTTGTGATTACGTGGTGGCGTCTAGCTCTAGCGCCCAGGAATCGGAGGTTGTTTCTGGCAGTTCTAGCTCCAGTGTTCCCGCGGATGCGACGGGGGTGGTTGTTTCCGGAAAAACGATCCTGCTGAATTTGGCCTTTAGTCATAATGTGCTGACGGTTTCCATGCCCAAGCAGGCACTTGTACGCGTGCACGTCTTTGACATGCTGGGTAACCGTGTGAAAACCTTCCAGGAATCCTTTGCCGGTAGTAGGGATGTCTCCCTCCAGGGGCTTCCGCAGGGGAGTTACATGGTTCGCGTCATGAGCGGAAGTGCCGTAAAGACCAGCCGCATTATTATACGGTAATTAATTAAAGCACCGCAAGGCGCCCACGAAAATAAACCGCAAAGTCAAAGCCTTGCGACTAGAGTTTAGCGGTTTATTGAGTGTTGGGAGGGTCCTAGGGAGGGCAACGCCTCCCTAGTCGTATATAGCTTCCTTCATAAAATATGCATAAATTTACATATTTGCATAAATATGTTGTAGAAAATAACTATATTTGGTTCATGACTTTTTCAAAAGGTGTAAAAGATGGCCTGCCTATAGGCCTCGGCTATTTTGCAGTTTCCTTTTCGTTTGGTATAGCGGGCTCCAAGTTTTTTGCGTGGTCCTTGGTAACCCTGATTTCCATGACCAACTTGACTTCGGCGGGTCAGTTCGCTGGGCTTCAGATTATGGCCAATGCTGCGGGAACTTTTATAGAGATGGCCATAGCCACGTTCTTTATCAATTTGCGCTATAGTCTCATGGCCATATCCTTGTCCCAGAAGGTTGCTCCGAATTTCGGAACTTTTAAGAGACTTCTTTTGGCGACGGGTATTACGGATGAAATCTATGCGCTGGCTGTAAGTCAGAAGTCTTCTGTGACGGCACGGTATTTTGCGGGACTCATGGTTCTTCCGTACATCGGATGGTCGTCTGGAACGATGGCTGGTGCCATCTGCGGCGAAATATTGCCGGCGGTGGTGACTAATGCTTTAGGAGTTGCCCTTTACGGCATGTTCGTGGCGATTGTGGTTCCTCAGATGAAAGCTTCCCGTTCTACACTGGTTGCGGTGGCCATAGCAATTGCCTGTAGCTTCGCTTTTAAGTTTGTTCCCGCATTGAGCCATGTGACGGTTGGTTTTGCGATTATCATTTGTGCCCTGGTAGCCTCGCTTTTGGGGGCGGCATTTTTCCCGGTGAAAGATGACCCTGACCAGCAGAAGGAGGATGCATGAACTTGAGAGACTATTTCGTTTTCTTGATGGTCATGGCAGGTGTCACTTACCTGTTGCGTGCAATCCCCTTCATTTTGCTCAAGGGAAAAATCAAGAGCCGTTTCTGGCGCTCGTTCTTGGCCTACGTTCCCTATACGGTGCTTGCCGCCATGACTGTTCCCGCCATTTTCTATTCCACGGATTCTATGTTGTCGGGAATGCTTGCTCTCGTGACTGCTGTTATAGCCTCGCTTCGTGGTTTTGGCCTTGTTGGCGTGGCCGTGGTGGCTTGTTGCACGGTGCTTTGTATTGACGGACTCTGGCCCATGTTCTTTTAATATGCTACATTAGTAGCGCTATGGAATTTGGTCGGTTTGAAGCCTTGATAGAAAAGTTCCCGCAGGTGCAAATCTTTAGCACCGACGGTGCTGATTTGGACCGGGTGATTACCCATTTCCTGAACCAGCGGACGAACGTATCAACTATGTCCGAGGCTATTCAACGAAAAATTCAGCAGGCGCTCGCCCCCTTCTGGCAGCAGCGCTTTATCAGCCTCCATGACGAAGAAGCCCCTTTGGTAAAGAATCTGCTTTTGAACAAGAAGTTCTTCTTGCAGACGGATCGCTACATTGATGACGTGCCGTTTCCAGAGACGGATCCCGAAAAACTTGACGAGGCTATGGAAATCGCGGACCTGGACCGGAGTATTCTGGAACGCAAGCTGCTGAGTCTTTCGAATGGAGAGCTTCGCCGGGTGTTGCTTGCACGTATGTGGATGGAAAAGCCGGAGTGGATCTATTTCAACGACCTGTTCGGAGGGCTGGATCCGGAATACCGAGTGCATCTGGCCACTAGCGTGGCAGGCCTTGCCAAACGGGAAAATTTGAATGTGGTTGTCCGCCTGGCCCGTGAAGACGAAATGATTCCGGGCATCCCGGCCTTTGTTTTCGAAAACAAGTTTTTTCATGACTATACGGGCAAGCTTCCGCAGGCTATAGCCACACCCAAGTACACCAAGGCAGAACTTAGGGATTACGAGATCGTGAAACTTGGTGGGTGTGACGATAAAGGTGAAACCCTCTTCGATCTGAAAAATGTCAATGTACGTTTCGGCAATACTACGGTTATCAGAAATCTGAACTGGCAGGTTCGCAAGGGTGAGCACTGGGTGGTCATGGGGGAAAATGGTGCTGGAAAGAGTACGCTCCTTGGGCTCTTGACGGCAGACCATCCCCAGATTTACGGGAACGACATCACCCTCCTGGGTGAACGTCCGGGCTATGGCTTGAACATCTGGGACCACAAGGCCAAACTGGGATTCTTTTCTCCGGAACTGGCCCTCCAGTATCGTGAGGACCTGAGCCTTCTAGAGGTGCTCTGTACGGGCTTTACAACCAACCTTTGCAAGGCTGACAATACCACGTGGGAAGAACGGGCCAAGGCAAAAGAGTGGCTTGCGTACCTAGGCTTTGCCGACCCCGAAGAAAATGTCCGCAAGCTTTCCAACATAGATAAGCGTTTGATTCTTATGGCCCGGGCCGCCATACGCCCGCCAGAGGTTCTCTTGCTGGATGAACCCTCCCAGGGGCTTGAGAAGGGTTACCGTGAAAAGTTTTTCCACTTGTTGGATTTATTGTCCAAAGAAACGACAATTATTCTGGTGAGCCATTATGAGGAAGAATGGCCCCCTTGTATGACGCATCTTCTTCGCATGCCGAAATTTTCGTGACCATTTGACATTCTACTGATATGCAACTCTCAGAACAAAATATTCTTAGCGCATTAAGAGCTGTCCAGGATCCCGATTTACACAAGAACATCGTGGAGCTGAACTTTGTACAGAATCTTAAGATCGACGGAACCAAGGTCTCGTTCGATCTTGTGCTGACTACTCCGGCATGCCCCATCCGCGACCGTTTCAAGGACCAGTGTATTGCCATAGTCAAGGGACTTGGTGCTACAGAAGTGGAGGTGACACTCACTTCGAACGCGGGGCGTGTGGGCGATGCTCCTGAAGAACCTAAGGTGTCTTTCCTAGGGGAAGTTTCCCATATCGTAGGCGTGGCTTCCGGTAAGGGTGGTGTAGGCAAGTCTACGGTGACGGCGAACCTCGCTATGGCGCTCAGTCTATCGGGCGCTCGGGTTGGTATCCTTGATGCTGACATCTATGGCCCGAGTATGGGCCTCATGTTCGGTATCGACAAAGACCCCCAGGTTTTTGAAGACAACACCATCGCTCCGGTAGAGGCCAAGGGTGGCATCTCCATTGTTTCTATGTGCATGTTCGCTGGTTCTGAAAAGGCCACTATCTGGCGTGGCCCCATGGCAAGCCAAATGATCCAGCATTTTCTGAACCGCGTGCGTTGGGGAAAGCTGGATTACTTGCTGGTGGATTTCCCTCCTGGAACAGGTGATATCCAGCTGACTCTGACCCAGAACTGTCCTATGGCTGGAGCCGTTGTGGTGACCACTCCTCAGGAGGTGGCTCTTGCGGACTGCCGTAAGGGCCTAGCCATGTTTGATTCTGTGGGCGTTCCTGTGGTGGGCGTGGTTGAGAACATGAGCTATTTTATCTGCGATCAGTGTGGCAAGCACCATAAGATTTTCCGCGAAGGTGGCGGAGAGCGTATTGCAAAAAACTGGGGCGTACCGCTGATTGCTAAGGTGCCTCTTGAACCTGCGGTTGCCGATTGTGGGGACGAGGGGGTTCCTGCAGTGTTGCGTTACCCGAACTCCGAATCGGCAAAGGCTTTCTTGCAGGCTGCCGATGCTGTGGTGCGTACGCTCTCGGTGTTCAAGTCTGAAGGTGACGGTGTGCTCAAGAACTTCAACTACACTTTCGCTGAACTTCCAGAGGAGGATGCATGATCCAGCCCAAGAAAGTTTTCAGGACTAAGGACGGTAGGCTTGGTTTTGAGTGGAACGACGGAACGCGGGGAGTCTGTTCTGTTCGGGAGCTTCGGCTAGCATGCCCTTGCGCCTTGTGCGTAGATGAACATACCGGTGAAAAAATACTTGACAATTCTACCGTTCCTGACGATATAAAATTGGAGAGGGTACAATCCATTGGCCGTTATGCTGCGGGATTGTCTTTTAGCGATGGGCATCGTTCGGGAATTTACCCTTACGATAAATTGAAGGAATTGACGAAAAACGCGTAAAAAACAATATTTACTGCGAGTATTTTGGAAAAAATCATGAGCGAGTTTAACGAATCACTTTATTTTCGCGATTTGAATCGTTATCCGACCCTTTCTCAGCAAGAGGAAGAGGCCCTGTTGACGATTATCAGGACCGGCGAGACGGAGGAAATTCGTAAATCGGCCCTTCAGCGGCTGATTCGGGGAAACCTGCGTTTCGTGGTTTCTGTGGCCCGTAAGTACCAGGGGCGTGGTCTGGCCTTGTTGGATTTGATAAACGAAGGCAACATTGGACTTTACAAGGCTGCCAAGCGCTTTGACATGAACAAGGATGTCAAGTTCATCTCCTACGCCGTATGGTGGATTCGCCAGTCTATCCAGAAAGCCCTTTTTGAGCAGGTGGGTTCTGTTCGGATTCCGCCCAACAAGCTTGCCATGGTGAACCGATTCAAGCGAGCCCTGATGCTGAATGGTGGCGATTATGCGAAAACCATGGCCATGGAAGAGTTTGCCCCCTTCGAGAAAGACATTATCGAGGTCATGGAGAAGATCGTGGACATCTCCTTGGATGCTCCCATCGGCGACGATGCGGGCAGTAGCTCCGGAGCGGACACCGTCAGCACCCTGATGGATGTTCTAGGAAACGAGGGCAAGCAAGAAGAGGAGATGGAACGGGAAGAACGTCGCAAGATGATTGACGAGACCCTGGCCTCGCTTCCCCGCAGGGAAGAGGAAATTCTGAAGATGTTCTATGGACTTGATACCGTAGAGGATACTACGCTCAAGGACATTGGCGAGGATTTGCGACTCTCCCGCGAGAGGGTGCGGCAGATCAAGAACAAGACTCTCAGACGCTTGCAAAAGAGCAAGGAACATAAGGAAAAACTCTCCGATTTCCTGGAGCATTGATGGCTTTGGCATCCGAGACAGCCAGGAAGGCGGCATACCTATTCTTGATCCTCTGCTGTATGGCCGTTGTTGGCCTTGGCGGTTTTCAGTTGTATCAGAACATGGCCCCTTCGAAGGTGACGACGCCGGAAGTCCCTTTTGGTCTCAAGGCAGGAACGCAGATTCTGAAGGGTGATTCTCCTGACATGCGTCAGGAACTCTCGGAACTGCCTCTCCAGACCCAAGGAGAAATTCGTCGTGCGACAGAATTGTTCCGTGGCGGAGCGTACGTGCAGGCAAATGAGATTTTCAATGCCGTGTCTTTGTTGTATCCGGACTTGGTGGTTTCCCTGTGGAACGAGATTAATACTTTGTTTGAAATGGATTCCTTGACGGAGCTGGAAAACAATCGTCTGAATCTGTTGATTGGGAAGTTGCAAGGTAAGTATCCGAATACGGGACTAGCTAAGTATCTGGAAAGCCGCAAGACGTATAGGTCCGGAAACAGGACGGTGGCCCTTGAGATGGCGAAGATTGCCGTGGATCAAGCTCCGGCTTTGGTGGAAGCCCGTCTTTGGTACGCCCGCCTTTTGAACGAAAACAATCGTATGCCTCAGGCTGTAGAAGAATCCCGTGCGGCTATTAGTCTTTCGGCAGGTAATGAGCCACGTGGCTACGAAGTTTTGGCCAGGCTTTTCCATGATATGGGACAGTTGGATAGCTGTTCTTCTCTGTTGGACTATGGTCTGACCCAGTATCCAATGGATGCCGAAATGATGCAGCTGCGGGGGTATCTTTTGGAATACCAGGGCCGCTATGATGAGGCTGAAAAGGTTTACCAGAGAATTCTTGCTTTTAGGCCTGATTTTGAAAGTGCCGCAATTGCGTTGGCGACCATTGGCGAAAAGACCGCTCCTGGGGTAGGTGGTGGAAAAATTTCTCCCATGGATCGTTCCCAACTGGCTTGGGAAATTCTCGAACCTTTGGTGGAAAAGTATCCCGAGAACTTGCCTTTGCGTGAGGCTTTGGGACTAGCTTACCTGAAGGGTCGTGATTTTGACCGTGCCCGTATCCAATTCCGTGAAATCCAGAGCAAGGACCCTGAATACCCGGATATCCAGCAGCGCATACAGGAATGTAATGTGACCCGTCCGGTGTTGCCTGTACAAGCTGGCGGTCTTGCCGAAGATTTGAATCGTGCGGTAGATAGCCTTCGTGAATCCATGTCGCCCTCGACTACACACGATTTTTCTACGATGCTGGGCCATTACCTGGTCCGCTACGGGGCTACACCCGCAGAATTTTTCAAGAAATACGACATCAAGAATTTTAGGCCTGTCAAGAAAAATGTCTGGCAGGAATCTTTCTATGAAGCCCCTTACAAGCACACCTACACGGTGGTGTTTGATTCCTTGAACCATTTCCGAGAGGTTCATGTGGCGGTCTATGATTCTTCTACCACGTCTAATCACTTGGGTCTTGCTCCGGAGGTTTTCACCAGATTCCTGAAGCAGAATTCTAGAATTTCTGGTATTGGAAACAGTACCGGCGAGACGGATTGCGGTGAAGGCCTTGTTATTGATGCCGCGGTCTGGGAAACCCAGGACAATTTCGAGATTCTTGCTCGAGTTGTTGGAACTCCGAAGGAAATTCGGATGGTCCGTTTCGATAAGTCTGTGCTCCTGCCGGGGCTTAAACTGTGCGACTACATTTCGTACTTAAAAGAATTCTAAAGCAAAATGTGTAATGTGGAATGTGTAGTGTGAAATGATTTATTTCACATCTCACACTTCACATTTCCTAATTAGGGCCTGTTTCTCGCCCTCTACTTTTTTGTATCTTTACCCTATGCGAGTTTTCCGCTATATGGTATTGGCTTTTGTCGCCCTCTTGCTAGAGGGATGTACCTGCTGTGCCTACCTGAACCATATGTTCAATGCGGAACGACTCTATGACGAGGCAGGGGAACTTCGTGAAGCTCGTCTTGACAGCATTCCCGATGAGACCGATTCCAGCCCGGGAATGGAAGAACGCCAAAAGTATGACAAAGTCATTGAGAAGGGGTCTCGAGTTTTGGAGCGTTTCCCCAACAACAAAAAGCGAACTGCCGAGGCTGTGTTCCTGATAGGGGAATCTTTCCGTCACAAGGGGGAATGGGGCAAGGCTATCGTCAAGTATGACGAGTACGAAAGATATTTCGCTGATTACGACTCTATGCGGGCGGTGGAATACCAGCGGGCCTACTGCCTCTACCGGAATCATGAATACAACATTAGCCGTTTTGCATTGGAACCTGTAATTGCTAGCAAGAATCATCCGTACTATTTCCAGGGGCTGAACCTTCTTTCTTTGTTGGACGAACAGTCGGAGTTTCCGGACCAGGCTATTGCTGCCCTAGAGGCCGTGCTGGCAGATACGGCAGGAACACCCTTTATGCGGGGCAAGGCTCATTTCCGCCTAGCTGGCCTCTATTATAAGAAAGAGGATTGGGCGAAGTCCAGAGAACATTATACAGCCAAGGAAATAGAGCTGCTTAACGTGAGAGAACGGCAGACTGCTGGTGAACAGGCTGCGGAATGCTTGGTAAACAAGAAGGAATACTTGAAGGCGGCTGATGAGTACAAGGAGCTCTTTAAGAATCCTGATTATGAACAGAAGCAGCCGGAATACCTGGTACGCTTGGGAGAGGTCACCTTGATGGCGGAGCGTTATCCGGATGCATTCGTCATCTTGCGCAAGGTGAATTCGGATTATCCGAGGACTGTATATGCTGCTCGCAGCTACTATAATATGGGCGATTATGAGCAGCAGAAGACCTTGAATTACGAACAGGCTGTGGTTTATTACGACAGCAGCTACAGTTCCCTGAATTATTGCGAGTGGGCGCAGAAGAGTCGGGCTTTGAGTGAAGCTCTCAAACGTTTGATTGCCATGCGGAACAAGAATGATTCTTTGAAGAAAGATTCCATTCCCAACATGAACATCTTTTACGGTACGGAATTCCAGATTGCCGAGTTGTTCCTGTTCAAGCTTTCTGAGGTGGATAGTGCCATTGCCCGGTTGACTGGGGTTATTGAAAATGCAGATGATTCTGCCCGAGTGATGCTGGCGACTTATGCACGTGCTTTCATCTACGATGAATTTAAGGGTGACCCCGATACGGCTGAAGAGATGTACAAGGAAATCATCGAGAAGTATCCAGGTACGGAATATGCCAAGCAGGCCCAGATAAACCTGGGAATGCGGGTCACCATCAAAACCCGTGATGACGAGGCCCGGGAACGATACTTACAAGCCGAAAGCCTGTGGACCGTGGCGTCGGAAGTGCCCCTAGACCAGATGGAACAGGTGGATTCGGCGTACGCAACAGCCCATGTTGCCTTTGACAGCCTTTATAGGGACTATCCCGATACAGAGGCGGGAATACAGGCGCTGTACATGAAGTATGTGTATTTCCAGATGGATCCGGAACGCGGTGATAGTGCTGCAACAGTTTTAAATGAGCTGCGCTCAAAATACAGAGACACCCCTTGGGGTAAAGAGGCTGGTAAATTGCTGGATCACAGGCTTGCCATTAGCGATTCTGAGTTGGAACGCTTGCGTAGGCGTGTAAAGCAAAGCGTAGAACATATCGAGCAGATGTCTGCTCAATACCAGGAAAGCATAAACAAAAAGCCCGAAGAAAAGAAGGCCGAAGTCAAGAGCAAGGAAGATGAAATCCTTGAGAATACCTACAATAGCATGTATGACTTTGAGTAGGGAAGGCAATTGGGGATGCTTTCTTTTATGCGTGTTGTGCGCTATGCTTATGTTTGCTTTTTCGGGCTGTGCCTCTGCAAATGCGAAAATTGCCTCTCGCAAAGGGTTTGTCCGGTTTCCGGAAAAGCATTATGCCTCTAAGGAAAAGGCTGAGATAGGCACCAAGCTCACCGGCGAAGCCAGTTACTATGGCCCCGGATTCCACGGAAAGCAGACCGCCAGTGGTGAGATTTTCAACCAGAACGACTATACCTGTGCCCACAAGTCCCTGCCATTCGGCACTAAGTTGAAGGTGGTTCGGGACGATAACGGGGCCTCCGTAGTGGTGAGGGTTAATGACCGCGGACCCTATGTAGATGGGCGAATTCTGGACTTGAGTGTGGCCGCTGGTAAGGATATTGGCCTTGATAAGGTGGGACACGCCAAGGTCACCGCCACGGTGATTGAATAATTTTTTTTATTAAAAGCTTAAATGTCATTTTCTGACGTTTCTTAAAATCTATATTTACCTGCACAGAACGGCACTTTCTTGTTTGTGTGCCCTTCTTTGAAAAAGAGGTAAATATGAAGATTGAACTTCCTGAAAAGAGCCCTTGGGATTCCGGCTATTCCATATTTCGTCGCCGTATTGACGAACAGCTCCAGCTTGGCGGCATGGATAGCAGTTTTGTAGATGACGATGTGCTTTTACCCTATTACCGTGCCGGCGAAAGCGAAATTTATGTGTTGGGAGCTCTCGGCTGCCCTGTAGGGATGTGATTACTTCCGGTTTACGCGGAACAGCAACTGGAACGAATTCATCACATGATTGTGATGGTAGTAGTTTTCGTAGTCCTCTTCGCCTTCCATGTCATCTCCGGAGGCAATGCCGAGGATTTGCCATTTCAGGGCGAAACCGACATAGGTCCTTTCCGAAACCCTCCAGTCCTTTCCGATTTCGAGATTCATGGCAAAGGCGAACCAGTCCTTGCTTTGGCTATTGTCGCGAATGTCAAAGTAGTAAGGGTCGTCCAGTAAAATGATTCCCATCAGTAGGTCGGCATTGATGAATGTCCCGCCCATAAAGGAATTTGGCTTGCTGTGCAGCCAAGGGAAGAACGTGATTCCTGCACCACCCAAGATAGTTGTTGTTTCAAGGTCGTTACCAAAGGCGTCGTTATCGTTTCCGCTTCTCTGGTAGTATCCGCCGTTGAGTACGGGTCGCTCCCGAATCCCGTTTTCCAAATCGTACTCTCCGTTGGTTATGGAAAAGTCGAAAATTCCATGGACGGCGATAAACTCCTTGAAGAGAAAGCCTAACGAAAGTTCTCCTGCGATACCCGCTCCGTTACCGTCATACTGGGTGTGTTCATCGTAATAGCGGTGGTCGTAATAGATGTAGGAGTAATCAAATCCCAAGCCGCCGTTCAGGTAGAAACTGCTCCGCCTTTTTTGGCGTTTTTCCTTTGCAGATTGGTCGGGATTGTCCTGGGCTTGCAGAGCCTCCGCCTGCGCAGGAGTCACCACCTGGATTACATAAACGGTGTCCTGGGCAAAAGTCGTACCGCCGGCGAGAAATATCGCCATAGCAAAAAGAATTGTATGCCAAATCTTTCTCATGAACCCCTACACTTCCTGAAAAGATAGAACAAAAATCTATTTGGCCTTGTAGCTTACAAAGCGGATGTTGTCGCAATAGTCCCTGTGGATTCCTGTGAATTCCAGCCAGGGGTAGTTCACTGCTTCGTTTTTTAAGACTTCGGCCTGTTCCGAGCCGATTTCAAGCAGGATGGGAGCGCCCGAAGAGAGCCTACCTTCGGTCTGCTGCAAGAGCTTGCGAACCAGCGTAAGGCCGTCGGGTCCGCCGAAAAGGGCTAGAGCCGGGTCAAACTTGTCTACCTCGGGCTGGAGCTTTCCCTTTTCGCCATCGGGAATGTAGGGAAGGTTTGCAATCAGACAGTCAATTTTTGTAGAGGCTTCACCGAAAACATCGCCGGTGGCCTTCTTGATAGCTTCGGTAGTAACGGCTTCCAGCAGGTCGCCCTTGGCGAAGCTAAGAGAATCGCTAAGATTGTTCGCAGCGGCATTCTCTTGGGCAAGAGTCAGAGCCTCTTCGGAAATATCGGTGGCAAGCACCTTGGCGGCTGGAATTTCCTTAGCGCAAGAGATGGCGATGGCCCCTGTCCCTGTGCCGATTTCCACGATAAAGGGATTCTCGATACCCTTCAGGGTGTCCTTCGCCATGTCTACCAGGGATTCCGTCTCGGGGCGGGGAATCAGGGCGCGGGGGTCGCACTTGATGGTGAATCCGCGAAAACTTGTGTCGCCTATGATATGCTGCAGGGGTTCGCGGTTGGCGCGTCGTGCCACCAGCGGACGCAAAATGTCCAGCTCTGCGGAGGTCAGTGGCTTTTCGAAATTCAGGTACAGGTCCATGCGGTTCTTCATCTTGAGACCGTGGCTGATTATGTATTGGGCATCTAGCAGCGGGTCGGGCACACCCTTCTTTTCGAAGAATACCTTGGTGCGGTTCAAGATTTCGAGCACTGTCATCTGCGGCATGGGTTACCTATGCGTTAAACTT
>JAEEGL015715570.1_pt1 | contig 13293 bp, 8 predicted proteins | sample 9134231 | NCBI WGS metagenome assembly JAEEGL01 (sample SAMN16246548, study PRJNA631951) | gut metagenome | biome: gut microbiome; feature: rumen; material: fiber-attached | host: Bos | place: Iran: Karaj | collected 2018-10 | reverse complement strand
CCCGAATTCTGGAGATAATGCCCGTAATTCTGAAGCGCGTCGAGCAACTTCATCAGACCCTCGTTGTAATTGAAGGTCGCACGCGCCGCGGTGATATATGTCATCGCGGAATAGGTATCCGTTATGGTTTCTTCGCTGCCGTCGACGGAGTAATGGTATGTCGCTGTGATCGTGTCCGCAAGCTCGATCGGGTTGATGAAGCAGGTAAACGCGTAGATGCCGTCGCCCTCTTCGAACGCATCGTCGATCGTCATGGTCTGTTTCTTGCCGTCGGAGAGTTCGAATTCCATGTATGTTTTTTTCGCGATTCCGCCGGGCGCGAAAACCTTGAACTGAACGCCGATCTCGGCGGAGAGCCACATCCGGTGTCCGGTCACCTTCGCCCCGCCGACAACGTAATCCGAAGCGGAAAGGGTGAGATCCTTTGACAAGAAGATTCCTGTCGTGGAATCATCATACTCGAACGTGATCGTCGAACCGTAGCTTCCGTTGAAAGTATATCCCGCCGCGACGGATCCGCTTGCGTATCCTTTCAGGAACAGGCTTCCGTCGCTGCCCACGGTGCCATCGTCGGAGTTTGTAACGTCCGCGATGTAGTTCTTCCCGTCGTCCATGTGGACGATGTTCCACTTGTGCGGCCCCGCGCCCGTAGCACCGGTCATCATACCGGTCACGGAATAGACGCAGACGCCAGAGTCGTTAAATTCGGTCAGCATGCCCAGATACTGGAACGCCTCGGCGTAGCCTTCACAGACGACATTCGTGCTTTCGTCCTGGTCGAAGACGTAAATCAGCGCCCACGGAGAACCGCTGCCATAACTGCTCGGCCCCCCGGAGGAAGCCGCGGCTTCGTTGTATTCGACCAGTTCGCAGATCCGGTCTTTGTAATAGACGAGCTTGCCGTAATCGCTCAAGCCGGCGGCGTCGTTCACGATCTTCTGAGCGCAGTCCTTTGCCCGGGAAGCCAAGCCGGTGATTGCCGTGTTGACGGCAAATGGGTCGCTTGACGTGCTGTCAGCGTACGGAACATCCGGAACGAACGCGAAGAAGACCCCGGTTCCCGAGATCGTGAGCGTTTCCGAGTTGCCGGTGTACCCAAGCGTATCCTGATATGAGACGGCGCCGCTCGACCAATACAGTTCGTAAGGACAGTCCATCTGGAGCCGTACTGCTACTTCATCCGCATCGAACAAGAGAGCCTGAACCGCATTATTAAGACCAGGATCCCCAAAGGAAGCGAGGCCGAGCTCTTCAGGCGTATAAGTCGCCTGAATGCCGAGCACCGAAAACGGAATTTCAAAAGCGCCGGTCGTCCCGATGCCGTCCGCGACATCCTTGATGGCTTCCTTCAGATAATTGTATGCCAAAAGATCACGCCCGGTCAGACTGCTTCCGGTCAGCTTCGCGCTTTTTGCGCCGCGGAGCGGGGATTTTGCGCTCCGCGCCGGGGCAGACTGATCCTCAAGCTCGATCCCGAAGACCTTCGCCGCGTACTGCTCGAACAGCTTTTCGTTGTCCTCGTGCTCGACCGTCACGGTCGCGTACGTCGCTTCGACCGTGATTTCCGGTTCGGCGTCATCGCTCGCCCAAACCGAGCCCGCCGCGGCGAAGAGCAGAACGAGCGCCGTCAGGATGAGCGCAGGAATTCTAAAGCGTTTTCTCTTCATATTGTCCTCAAAGTCTTTACGGTCGGTGTCAGGAACGGATAACGGCTTCGGCACGATGCCGGATTTCGCCGCAAAGTCTACTCATGTAGAGCTAAAACCATACACCTTAACATGTGCATTATACCCGAATTTCATGAAAAAGTCAATAGCATTGTTGAAATTTCCGTGTAAAAACGCGCAGAAGCGGAAGAGGTGTCCTTCCGCTTCTGCGCGTTTTTTTCCTAAAGATTTATTGCTTGATTCCGTTTTCCGGTCTCGCCTTTCAACGCACGACGATCTCGCGCTTCGCCTCCGCCTTCGCAGGGAACGCAATCATGCCGTCTTCCCGCTTTTCAAACGGGATTTGCTCCCCGTCCACGGAGACGGAGGTCACGGCTTCGAGATACGGCAAGGCCAGCGCGTCAAGGTGCAGCGTGCCGTCGGCGACCGTGATCTTTGTTTCCCCGCCGCGGCGCTCATAGCGGCCCCACGCGCAGTCGAGGAACCACGGTGCGCGGAAATCGCCCCGATCGATGGGATCGAAGCCGATCATGCCGTTCTGCATCTCGAAGCGGAAGCCGGACCAGATCGGCAGCAGCGCGAAGGACGCCATGCTGCGCGCGTAGTTCGAGCCGCATTCGATCTCGTTGTACGGATTGCGGTTGTACCCGCGGTAGCGGTCGCGGACCGCCTTCACGATCTCCGTGCCTTCTTCGATCATGCCCTCGGAGATCATCAGCCCGGCGAGCGCGTACTCGAAGCCGTGCATGGTTTCCTGCGCGTAGGGGATCGGGATCGCCGGCACCTTCACGCCCTCGGGCCACGTGCAGATGACCGCGCCCGCCTCGTCGTTGACGGCGAAGAGCCGGAAGGTGTTGTAGTGCCCCCGCATGTCGGGCAGGAAATTGTACCGCCGCAGGCTTTCGAGCGCAACTCGGAGCTGCTTCTTGTCGTAAATCTCGCCGAGCCCGCAGATATTCGCGTGCCACTGCGCGAGGCACTGGTCGATTTCACAGCCCTCGCCGATCTGATACTTGATTTCTTCCGATTCCGCGTTCCAGTAGACTCCCGCGGCGTCGCCGAAGCTCTCGAGCATCGCCCGGTCCGCGAGGTCGACCTTTTGGGCGTACCACTTTCCATTAAAGAGGTTCGCGTCGCTCCACGCCTTTCCCTTTTCGAAAAGGCTCCGGTAATCGGCGGCGGTATCCGGCTCGCCCATGCGCTCCGCCATTTCCGCTGCGCATTTCAGAGCCGCGAGGTAGAAGCCCTCGAGCCAGCTGGAGGGTCCGAAGAGCTCCATGTCGAGGGTGTGGTGCTGACGGCCCTCGAGCACGCCGTCGCGGTCGCGGTCCCAGCGGTCGTAATTGTCCTCGCTCCACGCGTATTCGAGGGATTTCTTCACGCTTCCCCACAGCCCGCGCAGCCACTCGTCGTCGCCAGAGATCTTCCATTCGCGCCAGGTTTTGATCACGCCGCCCATCAAGCCGTCCACACAGGCGCGGAAACCGCCCGGGCCGCGCCCGAGGGGAAGCCGCATGCGGAACGACATTCTGCCCGTTTCATCCTGGTTGTATCGGTAGTCCGTCTCCCGGATGCTCCGCTCGAGCTGCGGGAAGAGCCAGCAGAGGGCGTAGGCATAGTTCCAGACATGGGTGCAGGTCCCCTCGCAGGAGCCGCCGTGCTCCCATGTTCCCTCCCAGCCGTAGAACTCCCCGTTTTCGAGCCGCAGTACGGTCGGGCTTTTGAGCACGGACACCGTCGCGGAAATCGCCTCGACGACCTCCTCCGGCAGGGACGCGGCGAAGAGCTCGTCGTGATACCTGAGGGTCTTCTCCCACAGCATGTCCCAGTTCGCGAGGGCATGCGCGGCAGAGGCGGCGGAGTTTTCAAACAGCACGGCGTAGTAATTCTTCCAGAGGACGTCCCGCTCGACGCCGTCCTCCCCCTTTTCGGTGAGCCTGTCCCAGTAATTGAAGCAGTTCGGCTTGTTCCACGCGATGACGAAGCGGACCCGGACCTCCTCGCCCGGCTCGGCGTGGAGCGTGACCATGAGGGTGCCGGTATCGGCGTTCCCCGCATCGTCGTAATGCCGCGGCGGGAGAGCTTCTTCCTCCGTGAAATTGCGCCAGTACCGCTCGAGCCGGTCGTTCCAGCCCCCGCGGTACCAGTATTCCTGCGCCGAGACGCCTTCTTTCGCGTCCGTGGCGAGCGTCATGTCGAAGTATTCCGGATCGGAGACCGGAAATCTCGTCTGCCGGAAGAAGAGCGCGGTGCCCTCTTTTGTCTCGCGCAGCTCGTTCACCGAGCCGCCGCACGGGTTGCGCACGGAGGCGGCGATGGCGTAATCGAGCGCCTCGTCCGCGGTGTTTTTCACGGCGATCTCAAAGAACGCGGCGGGGATGCTCGAGTTTTTGTCGTCCCGCGGAATGAGGGGGTTCCACGCCGTGAGCGTGACCGCAGCAGGAAAGCTCTCGTCGGAAAAATCGATCCGCGCGATCGGGAATTCGCCCGTGAACACGCAGTTTCTGAAATGGGGGAAGCCCGCCATGGTGACGGCATTCAGCCCCGAGCCGAAGCCGTGCGCGTACGCCCCGGAGAGGTTTGTCGTGCAGTCGCCGTTCAGCACGCGCGCGTCCACGGTTTTGCCGCCGCGCATCGCCTTGACGGCAAAATGGCTGTTTCCGTTGTCCCCGCCCTTGTTCGGACGATTGAAGATCTCCCATTCCATGAGCCGCCCGTTGCCCGCGAGCCCGATGCAGCCGGAGCCGATGCCGCCGAGGGGGAAGGAGATTTCGTTCAGCGCGTTCCCCGTGAATACCGTTCTTTTGCTCATGATACCATCCTCCTTATTTTTCGATCCACTTCACGTCCGGCGGGACATGGGAGCGGATCCATTCGAGAACAAACGTGAAATCCTCGCCGTCCGCGTACGCCTCGTTCGAGCCGCCGCCGCGGAGGCGGATGACCGAGGCGCGGCGCTTCACCACGACCTTTTTCACGCGGCTGAATTCCGTCGTTGAGGTCGTTCTCTGCGAAGCGAGACCGATGCCCGCCGTCGTGGGCTTTCCGGTCAGCGCGCCGACGACGGCGGTCGCCGTGCCGATGCCCTGCGCCTTTTTCGCCTGTTTTGCGGTCTGGGCGTGTACGAGGCATTTGTCATCCATTTCAAATTCCACGCTGTAAACCCCGCCCATCACGGCCGCGTAGACGAGGTACCCGATGACGAGCAGCCCCGCCATGATGCCGAACATGATGAGAGAGAGCTTTCCCCAAAAGAGCAGCTGCTCCGCGTCGAATCCGTTTTCGATCACGGTGAGGATCCCCATGAACAGCATCACGATGACCCCCGCTGCAAAGAGGACCTTCGCCGTGAGGACGGCGATCGTCGGATTTTTGAAAAGGCTCATGTCGTAGGACCAGTGATACCGGCCGTCTTCCGTTTTGGCAAGCGGACGCGTCTGCATAATACCTCCCGAACCGATCCGCCGGCTCGCGCCGGTCGGCGTCGTTTTGTTCATTATAGCATGGAACGCGCGTCAATGCAAGATGAAATTGGTGATTTTTGCGGCTCCCGCCGCACCGGAAGCGCAAAAAAACGGCTGCCGCATTCCTCCGTTCGGGGATGCGGCAGATCCGTTCAAACCTGTTCTTTTCACGCACCGGTCCCGCGCGCACTTACTCGTCGATCGCTCCGATTTTTGAGAGCGCCGCGAGCGCTTTTTTCACGTCCCGGCGGAGAACGTCTTCCTCCGCGTCGAAGCGCTTCTTCATGGCGGCGACGATCTCGTCCTCCGTCGTATCCTGCCGAAGCAGCTCGAGCACCGCGCCGAGGGTCTTGTTCCCCCGGACGATGCCGGAGAATTTCGCGTTTCCCGTCGGGACGAGCACAACTTCCCCGTCCGTGGTGTGCAGAATAAAGTCCTTGCTCAGCTTCATAAGCGTCCTCCCATACTCTCAAAAGCGACCCGCGCCGCCTCCGGTTCCATATTGCATCCGAGCCGATACAGCCCGACGGCCTGTGTCAGCGAGTCGATCAGCGAAAGCGTCGCGCGCAGCGCTTCGGGGTCCGCCGGACGGTAGATCTGGCGGATCAGTTCGGGGTACGCCTCGCTTTTTTCGATCGGCACGATGAAGTTATCCTCCGCGCGCGTGAGCAGGCACACGGCCTTCAGGGGCACGGCGATGTTCGCCCCGAGCCGGTGCTTGCCGTTCCACGGCGTCCCGAAGACCGTCGCGCGTCCGTCCGCAATGTGCAGAAGGGGCTTGTCGTCGTTCACCATGACGGCGCGTTCGCCGAGAAGCTCCCGCCAGAGCCGGGCGTGGGTGGATTTTCCCGTCCCGCTCCGCGCCGTGAAGAGGTACGCCTTCCCGTCGACCGCGATCGCCGAACCGTGAACGAGCACGGTGTCGTACGCGGGCATTTTCTCAGCGATCTTGCGGTAAACCGCAAGGATCTCGAGGTAAGGATCGGAACTGGGCCTTGTCGCCTTCTCCCGCTCGCGCTCGATATCCTCCGGCGTGATTTCCACGGAAAAATCCGGCTCGCCCTCCGCCGCGATCCGATAATCCCGGCACAGCTCGTGCGGCGCTTCAAAGAGCGTGGAGATGCGGACGGTCTTTTGTGCCAGGCGATAGGTATCGGTCATGGAGCCTCCCCGGGCGGGTTCGCCGCCCGAATTGCGGTTTGATGTGGTTTTCTCACACGATGTCGATCGCGATCCCGTGCGTCATGTATTCAAACGTAATGCGGACGATCGCGTTGTCGTGCGGGATGACGAGCTTCGATTTGCCCCCGGTGCCGGAGAACGGGTAGCCCCCGTGCTCCGAGACGCACGCGGACAGCGTTCCCCACGTGGAGATGCCGAAATCGTATTCCCCGGCGTAGGGCATGACGAAGCTCAGCGCGTATTTGCCGCCGCCGATGTAGTACATCCGCGTGATCTCGCTGTTCGAATCGTTTGCCGTCGCGCCGACGTACGGCTGGAAGCTGCCGTAGAGCACGACCTTTTCGGGGAAGCGCACGCCGGTCTCGGGGTCTTCCTCGTCCCGCCCGCCGTAGTCGAGAAGATCGGACGGGTTCGCGTACGCGCGGTATTTCTCATACCCGCCGCGAAGCAGGGCCGTCGCAGTGTCCTCCTGCGAGAAGCCGTCCGGGCAGGCTTCGGATCTGTTGTTGAGCTTGTAGAAGGGGAAGCCCTCCGCCTCCTCGCCGCTCTGAAGGGGACGGCGGAGCGGGAACGCGAAAAATCCGTCCGGATTGTTGACCGCGGTCCATTTGAACGTATAGTCGAGGAAGGTATTGCGCGCTTCCTCTTCCTGTGAGGCGAACCACGCGATCTGGTCGTATCCCCACCACTGCGCCCACGCCCTCTGTTCGTACGTGAGGTTTTTATGCGCCCAGACGTCCTTGCCGCCCCAGTTGTCGTATTCGTAGAGGAAGGGCAGCGCCTTTTCGCGCACGCCCTCGGGAGACACGCCGCCGCCGGACTTCCCTTCCCGCACGAGCACGAGCCGTTCGCCGGGGCGGTCGAGCACGGGATAGCGCGTCAGGGGCATGGCGTTGTAGTCGAGCAGGCTCACCCCGTTCACGACGAGGGAGTGGGAGTGCGCGTCCAGGATGACCTTGTGCCGCCGCGCGTGATGCTTCGCATAGCCGCGGATCATATCGATCACGCGCCCGATGGCGCGGTATCCTCTGTCCTTTGCCGTGTAGAGGTGGATCTGCCCGAGGTGGAACGCCTCGTACCCGCAGTCGATGTAGTTGATCGCGCGGTAGTAGAACCACATCTGCGTCTCGAGCTTTGAAATGTCGGTCATATGGCTCCCCGGCTCGAGGATGCAGTCCTCGTACCGGAAAGAGCGGTTCTCCGGCTCGAGCCCGAACGCCCGGAAGACGCGCTCCGGGATGCGCACGGAAGCGAGATCCTCGGGGTAGACCGTCTCGAAAATGCACGCCTGAAGAATGATTTCCGGATCCGCCGCGTGGATCCTTTCCGCCGCCTCGCGCGAGCGCTCGAAATGCAGATCGTCCGGCATTTCCGCCTTCCAGATACCGCTCGCCCTGCCGAGGAATTTGATGCCCGCCTTTTTGATGACGCGGATATCGTCGTCCAGCGTTTCGCTGAGATAGATCCACTGCGCCGTCGCGGCGCGGGCAAGATAGTATTCGAGCACCCTGCGGGGCATCGCGCCGTCAAACCAGCCTTCGCTCATAGAGATTCCTCCGTTTTGTTATGGTTGGGAGCGCGGTCCGTCAGCCATTCGGCTGGACCGCGTTCTTTTCATAGGATTTGATGACCTTTTCGAGGGATTTGACCGCCGCCCTCTCGATCCGCTTCACGCCCGACGCGTAGTCCGTGCTGTTCGTCTGCACGAGCGTGCGGATGACCTGCCCCGCGTTGCTCAGAAGATTGCTGTACGCGTAGACGAAATTGGTCGTGGTCGAATCGTGGATGATGTCGATGATCCGCGCGGCGACGTTGTCCCGGGAATACTTGATTTTGAGGGCGGTCTCGTACCACGCGGGGATCACGGTTTTCCACGTCTCGTACGCCAGCACCTCGAGCACCGCGCCCATCTTGTCGAGGTTCTGCGATACGGACGGCACGGAGCCGATCAGGGCGTTATCCGCCACGAGGGAATGATACGCCTCCTGATTCTCGTCAAGCTTCGGATAGGGGAGGAAACCGTAATCGTCCTCCATGTCGCGGTAATACTGCGCCGTGCCGAGCGAGTTCAGCCCGAGGAAGAGCGCGCGCCCCTCCTTGAAGACCTGACCGGAGACGTCCGCGTTCATCTGGAAGACGCTGCCCTCCTGATGGAAGAAGGAAACCGTCTTTTCGGCAAGGGTCACCGCCTGCTCGTTCAGGAGATTGAGCACGATGTACCCGTCCTCGTCGTGGGTGGAATACGGCACGTCGCCGAGATACGCGAACGGGTCGACCGACGCGCCCGCGAGATAGGTGATATAGCCGAGGCGGTCGTCCGTGTCCGTTTGACCGTTGTTGTTCATGTCGACGAAGGCCGCCTCCGCGGTTTTCGCGAGCTTCTCGAGCGTCCAGGTGCCGTCGAGCACGAAATCATAGAGCTCCTCCGGATTTCCGAAGGCGTCCGTGTAGAAATTCTTGTTGAAAAACAGGGTGTGCGCCATGCGGACGGTTTCGATGATGTAGTCCCCGGCGAGGAAGAGGCGGTTGTCCCTGCCGATCATCAGCTCGTTCATGTAGTTGTCGTTCCACCACGGCATGTCCCAGTCGAGATGATCGAGCTCGTTCACGTTCGTGAGTCCGCCGACCGTCACGAGGGTCACATGCCCGTACTCGTTGCCGAGGAAGAGATCGTAGGTCCCGTCCCCGGAAATGACGATGTTCGAGAGGATCTTGCCGATGTTGCCCCAGTACGCCGTCGCGTCGCCGATGTATTCGAGGTCGATGTCGAGCCGGTCCATCGTGACGAGGTTTCTCTGCACGATGGCGTCGTTTTCGACGTCCCCGGATTTCTCCTCGTCCCCTTCGTACAGCTGTTCCAGCTGACCCGAGCCGTTCGAGACGAACACGCGGATGGCCGCGCCGTCATAGGTCAGCTCCGCGGGCACGCTGTCGCGCAGCTCGGTCTCCTCCGGCTCTTCGGCGATCTGCTCCGGCTCAGCAGCCCTCTCCTCCGGGCGCGCGGATTCCTCCGGGACCGGGCTCTTTTCCGAGCAGCCGAAAAGCGCGGCGCAGAGCAGCGCGGCAAGGATGAGCGCGAGAATCTTTTTCGCGCGGACAGTTTTTTTCATGGGAACGCCTCCTTTTTCCGTGCGCCGGGGCGGTCGGCTCTCCGCCCTCCGCGCGGCGCGGTCATTCTGAGTTATTATACCGCGTTTTCCGCCCTCTTGCAAGGGCTTTCGGGAAAATTCACAAGCCGCGGATCCCGTGCGGCAGAGTTCCCCCCAGCGGCGCACGGCGGGTTTCGCCTCGCGCCGCGTGATTTCAGTTTCCCGCGCCGTCATTTTTCACAAGGCTCCGTCCGCTTTTTTGTCGGGTCCGCCGAATCCGCTCTTTTTTTCGGAGGATCCGAAAGATTTCGCCACGCGGCGCGTATAGAGAAGATAAAAGACAAATTCTGCAGGAGCGCCGCCATGAAAAAGACCCTTGCCCTCATTCTTTCGCTCGCCCTGCCGCTTTTCCTCCCGGCCTGCGGGAACGGGAGCCTGAGCGAGCGAGAAAAAGCCGTGGAAAGCGAAGTCCTCGCGATCCGCGCGGAAAACGAGGCGAAAGCCGAAAGCCTGAGCAATGCAGAAGACCCCGTGCGGACGGACGGCGTCGGAGAAGACGCGGAAGACGCGGGGGGCGCGGACGCCGCAAGCTCCGCGGGGGACGCGGACAGTGCGGAGGCTGCCGTCAAAACCCCGCCGAAAAACGATTGGGACGGCATCCTCTCGTCGGAGTATCAGACGGTCGGGAACAAGTATTATTTCCGCATGGTGACCCTTATGCGGCACAGGAACTCGCACGGCGGATACAGCGTCGGGACCGTGAGCCTTTTTCACTGGCTCGATCTGGCGACCGGGGACTATGGACCGATCTGCCCCGATCCGCTCTGCGCGCACGACGACGGGGCGGTGTGCAAATATCTCGAAGTCAGTTTTCAGGCGGACAACCTCTTCGTCGACGAAAACACCATGCTCGCGAGCCGCGACGTCAACCCGAACCGCGCGCCGCAGCTATGCCTCTTCGATCTCAAAAACGACACGATGAGGTCCCTCTATCAGGCAAAGATGTTCTCCGCGGACCTTATGGGGACCGACGGGGACTCTGTCTGGATCGTCGACGAGGTTCAGAAGACCGTGAAGAAACAGGCGGTCTATATCACGACGCTTTACCGCGTTTCCCTTGACGCCGGTGAGATCCTTTACGAGCGGGTGCTGCCGGAGAACTGCCGACCCTTTTTGTGGCGGGACGGGCTTCTCTGGTGCGACAACGTAAAATCCCTCACGCTGACCGACCCGGACACATGGGAGGAAACGGTTATCCTGAACTACGAGAGCGACGACCAGATCGGCGCGTGGTATTACGACACTTACCGCGACGAATTCTGGTTCAGCATCATCAATCCGCGCAAAACGACCGGGCGGCTGTACCGGTACTCAGCGGCTGACGGAGTGTGTGAAGAAATCCCCATGCCCGTGGACGAGATCTATTATTTCCAGCTCACGAACACGAAAATCTACTATTCACCCTACGATCCCGTCTACATCGGTCCGAATTACATGGGAGGCCTGTGGGATTACGCGGGCAGGACGATCTACACGGTGAGCCGGGACGACACCGCGGGGGAACCGGTCGCCGTTTACACGGAGACGGAGGACCGGTTTCTCTGCCGTGCCGGCGTTTTCGGGTATTTCGTCTTCGGCGATACCCTCCTCATGGATTCGAATCAGATCGTCTCCCGCTTGGAGACGACCCCGGAGGGTGAGAATGTTTGGGAGTGGGCGATCGATCAGGCGGGGGACGTCCACAAAATCCGGGTGAATCTCAAAACGGGCGAGCGGGACGAGATCCTGTTCGGGGACTGACCGACTGAGCGGGCACAAACGTCCTCCGCACGCTGACCGCACGCTGACCGCACGCTGACCGCACGCTGCCGCTCGGAGAAAAACATGCCTCCCCCCTCGACAAAACCCGCGGATTGTGCTATACTGGATCAAACAAAAGAAGCGGGGCGGGAACCGCCGCGCCGCGGGGAGGATCCCATGAAAGACGTCACGAAAACCTATACGCTTGAAGAATACATCCGTCCCCTCTGGGAGGGGGATACCGTCGCGCACGAAACTGTGCTGTTCCGCGAGGACGAGCACAAAGCCCGCCTGACCTTCCCGGCGGACGAGATCCTCGGGGTGCTGTCGTCCGATCTTCTCACCGAATTCGAAGAGGGGCGGGACTGGCGGCTCGAGGACGGGTGCATCGTCCGGCCGGAAGGCTCCCGGCTCCCCTTCATGCCGCTGACGACGTTCTACCCGCCCGAGCACCGGGACGGGCACGATTTCGGCTGCTCCGAGGAAGGGCATCCGTGGCTCGGCTTCGGCGAGGGAAACACGATGCTCGCCTTCATGACGGATATCACCTACCGGCACAGCGCGCCGTGGACGGGGCCCGTCCCGCCGTCCCAGACGCATAAGCTCGCGCGGTTCCTCGGCCGACTTGAAAAAGGGCTCGAATCGACCGTGGTCTTTTACGGGGACAGCATCACGACCGGGGCGAATTCCTCGGGCACGGTGGGCGTGCCGCCCTTCGCGCAGCCCTTCCCCGAGATGACCGCGGCGGCGCTCGCGAAAAAATACGGCTATGAGCTCGCCCTCGACGTAAAGCCCTACGAGCCGATGAAGGAGATCCCGTCCGTCGGCACACACGTTCTGCACTACGTCAACACTTCGGTGGGCGGCATGGAGTCGAACTGGGCGAAGGCAAACGTCGGGGAGCGGGTCACGGCGTACCGCCCCGACCTCGTCGTGCTCGCCTTCGGCATGAACGACGGGGGCAAGCCCGTCGAGGAATTCCTGCGCCTGACAAAGGAGACCGCCGCGCTGATCCGCGAGGGGACGCCGGGGGCGGACATTCTTCTGCTCTCGTCCATGCTCCCGCACCGGAGAGCGGCGGGCTTTTTCGGCAATCAGGACCTCTTCGAAGACGCGCTCGCGGCTTTCGCCGAGCCGGAAGAGCATATCGGGCTCGCGCCGATGACCTCGGTGCACCGTTATCTGCTCACCCGGAAGGAGTTCTACCACGCGTCGGGGAACAACATCAACCACCCGAGCGATTTTCTCGCGCGGGTGTACGCGATGGTGCTGCTCGCGGCGCTGGGAGTTCAGGGGTGATTTCCGAAAAACGCGCGCCGTCAAAGCGGCTCCCTCCCGCAGGTCTCTCCGCGGAGCGGACCGAGAGGGGCAAGCCGCGGCGCCGCGAAATCACTGACAACGGCAGGAGATGGTCAAACCGCTTGACATTCCCTTCGCGGGGGTTATGGGAAAGACAGCATTCCCTCCCACAAAGCCGAAAGACTAAAGAATGAGCGCCGACAAAAGGAGGATCACGCTATGAAGAAAACGATCCGGCTGCTTCTCGTCTTCCTGCTGCTCGTCCCGATGCTCACGCTCGCGGCGTGCTCGGCAGCGGAGGAGAAAAACAAGCCCGGACAGAAGAACGCGCAGGAGGAGAACGCTCCTGCGGATCAAGCGCCTGAAGCCGACCCCTCCGAGGCCGCAATCTCCGGGACCGAAGCCGCCGGGGAACTGAAAGCGGGCAAGGGAACGATCCTTGAACAGATGGACGACTGGCATTGGAGAACCTTTGAGTGCCGGTACATCGACGGCAACGGCGAGTTCGGGGGATTGGCTCCCGGCGGCCACTACGAAAACGACGAAATGGCGGACTTCATCGCCCAGAACCCCGAATGGTACAGGGACACCGCGATGATGGGCGCGTGGGAGACAGCGCACGCCCCGTTCGGCAACGGCATCAACGCCTCCCTCGCGGCGGACACCCCGTTTCTCAGCGACCCGATGAACAACCACGGGCTGATGGTCTATAAGACCTTCAACATCACCGACCTTGCGGACGACATCACCTACGATCTCTACATGTTCTATGACAACACCGTTTACTGCTAT
>JAEEGL014698677.1_pt1 | contig 13293 bp, 9 predicted proteins | sample 9134231 | NCBI WGS metagenome assembly JAEEGL01 (sample SAMN16246548, study PRJNA631951) | gut metagenome | biome: gut microbiome; feature: rumen; material: fiber-attached | host: Bos | place: Iran: Karaj | collected 2018-10 | reverse complement strand
ACCTTTTCCTCCAAACTTATCTTCGCCTGAGACAGTACAATCGGAGGCTCCTGTGTGTCCAGCCAGGTTTGCAGCTGGTTCGGAAGAACCTGGTTGTTGTCATTGACAATCTGTGCCACTCTTCCGATGATCTTTTGTATATCCGGATCCTTCAGACCCATCTGACCGGATCCGTTGATAAATACCATATAGTACAGACCATATGGTCTTGGCGGCTGTTGCAGCTGCACGCGCCCTTTCTGTATCAAGGGCGGCTGTGCGGTATTGCTCTCTTCGCGGATATCATACAGGTACAGACCTACAATATAGTCAACATCCTGCGACGCCGGCGAAGAGATCTCTATGTTGTTCGGAGACGGGATCGGCTCCGGACACATCTTGCTTCTGAGTGTTTTTACAATATAGGAACTGACGTCCGATATGATCGGATAATCTGCCATTTACTCCTCATCTCCTTCCGCTGTGACAAGTTCTTTACATGCCTTTACGATCTCATCGGCTTTTGCGCTCCACCTGTCTGTGAGGCAGGCAGCGAGCCCCGTCGATTCAATGTATTCGGCCTTGCAGCCAAAGAAGCCCGCCGTATCGGCTTCGGGAATATATGCATCTTTCTGAAAGCCGGTCTTGCGCGCCATGGATTTGGTCGTGCCGTCCGCGAGCGTGACTTTATCGGAATTAACTTTAAAGCGGTATACTTTTCCGCCCGATGACAGTGTCGCTTCCTGCTTGGACGTACTGTACGCATATCGGTAATCGGATGCATGTCCGAGCGCCTTTGCGGAGAAATACCGGTGTGTGCTGTCCGCTTCAAAAACAGAATACGTATATCGGTTTCCTTCACTTTGGCACGTCATGATCATCGTCTTTGAAAGCTCCGCTGCCGCTCCGCACCCAAGCTTGCCGACACGGTTCATGGCGGATGCGGCGATCACTTTGCCCTTCGCATCCAGACTGTCGAACGGCCCGCCGAGTATATCTGCAAGAATACCTTCCAGAATGTTCCTTGTAAGGCTCGCGATACCGGTCAGCGCATTCGGCTTTTCGGTTGCGGTTCCGAGTCCCGTCTCGCTTTGTACCTCTTTTGCTTTCTCTACGGCTTCACCTGCAGAAGCCGCAAGCTCATTTGCAAGGCTGTCTGCACCGCCTTCTGCGCCGTCTTCGCCGCCTTCACCGCCTTCGCCATCTGCACCGGCGCTGTCGTCTTTCAGTTCTTTTGCAAGCTCTGAAAGTTCATCTGCCGCACCGTTTTCCGCAAGTGCCTTGATCGCGGCAAGGGCACCGTCTTTATCGCCGTCTGCCGCAGCCTCTTTGACCTTTTGCTTCAGCAATTCGTTGGCACCGTTTTCCGTGCCCGCCCCGCGGAGTGTCACATCCGCAGACGCATCGCCGGAAGCTGCCGCATCTTCCAGTTCCGCGGTCTTGGCTTCGATCTGCCTGTCGACTTCTGCGACCATCGTATCGATCTTTGCCGCACGGTTGCGGTCATTGTCATCAAGTGCCTCCTGTTTCAGTTCAAGAAGCTCCTCTTTTCTTTCTTTTAATACATCGAGTTCGGATTTCAGATCCGAGTCGGCATCGATAATGGACTGTGCATGCGCTTTCAGCCACTCGATGTGCTCGTCCACCGTCTCGTCCGCTTTTTTCCTGAATGCATCGTTTCGGATGTTTCCGCGCCAGGTGTTCGTCAGCTCGATCCGGCCTTTTGTAAACTCAAGCGCATCCTCGGGATCCATTCGATCTGTTTTCGAGCTGATCATCATCTGCAGATCGGTACGCTTCTGGTTGACCTGCGTCTTCTGATCCTCCAGGATCTGGTTGCGGACACCGCTTGCATAGTTGTTGCTGACAGCCGCTTTGTATTCTCCCGGCTCTCCAAGCGAGATCGCACTGATATAATTCTGCTGTGCTGTCGGAAGGAGCTCTGTCTCGATCAGATTGAGCTCGCCGTCGATGTCATCGATCACCCCGGCCTCAATGTTATATACGTAATGCAGTTTGGAAAGGACACGGTCCATCTGCCCGGAAACACCGCCGGATGCCTGATCGATCGCCTGACTGCTCAGCGTATATTCCGCATGTTTCAGCACCGTGTCGCCGTCGATCAGCTGCTTGGAAACATATTCGTTAAAGGACGTGTTACAATTCGTTCTCGCATCACCCATCGCATCGTTCACGCCGGGTTTGATCACAAGTTCGGGGATCTTTTCGTCCTCGTCCTCATCTTCTTCGTCTTCATCTCCGGCTTCGTCAGGAAACATCTCCTTACGGAACGCTTCTGTGGTAAAGCGGGCATTATAGCTGTCGAGGGCACTCTCTCCGTCAAATCCCGGTGCATCCTCATCGGCACCGATCAGCCAGTTCATCACCTCGGCCCTTCTGACGGCATCCACCCGGCTCATCAATTCAAAGACAATGTCAGCCTCTTCCTTCTTTTCCTGCCCAAGGTACGCTTTATACAGTTCGAACAAAGCGTCAATTTTCCGGTCACACTCATCTGTCCTGTCACTCTTATAGCGATACGACAGGAATTCATTTAATACGTTGCGATAGTATTCATCGGACTCACCCTTGGCGCCCTCATCCTGCGTGAGCAGATCATACTGGTTGCGAATGGGCTCCGTCTGCGGCAGGTTATACAGATCGTAAGGATCCGGATCGTTAAACGGATTCGTGATCGCCATGGATCTTGCATCCCGTACGGTGCCGTCTTTGCCCACCACATAGGTGATCCAGAGCGGGTTGAGTTCGGTAACGGGAACGGGAACGGCCGAGTCTGAAATGTCCTTGATCCCTTCCGCATCCGATATATTGAACCAGGCACCGCCTGCCAGTTCGGATTTGTAGTAAGTCTCAAACTGCCCGGATTCGGAAGCACTCGCCTGCGCCATCTCATACAGTTCATCCGTCATGGAATCCATGTAGATCAGATAGGTCCCGATAAACAGTGTCGTATTTTCGATCGTATTGCTTCTCGAAAACGTTTCGAACGAGACCGCTTTGGATGTGTCGAATTCCGCAGCGGATGACCTGTTCCGGACCCAAACCGCAGCCGCAATACAGAGAGCAACCGTCAATATTCCTATGCATGCTTTTGTTATCTTCTTCATGTGGAAGCTTCTTCCTCCGGATCTCTCATCAGCTTAAAGTTCGCAGTGTCGAAGTAGCCCTTGTAGAGCAGATTCTTTGATTCATCATAATACTCGACGGACAGTTCACCGATCTGCGCATGCAATAGCGGCAGATACGTAAATGCCTCGGAAACGTCATGGTACTCTTCCGCTCCCAGGTACTTGCCGTCGGCTGTTTTCAAGCGGACATATTTGATCTTGTATCTGGAAACAGGCTTAAATGAGATGGAAACAAAGCCGGTCGTCGAATTGGTCGAGACCGCAAAGGATCCGAGCGGGGTTTTCGCCCCATCGATCGCATACTTACTCGGGATCAGCAGCGCTCCCATTGTCTCGGTGGGATCGATCTCGCAGTCACAGATAAACTCGTCCTCGTTATAGAGCCTGATCTTCAGCGTTTCCGCCCCTGTTTTCGAAAGGGTAAGGTGCCTGATCGTCCCGTTCTTCGCTGTCCTTGTACCGATCTGTTTGTCACCGTTCCAAAGTTCAAAATGTGTTATGTCAACCGGGAATTCTTCCGGGATCTTGATCGTCAGTTTATATTCCGTATCCTGAATGATCGAGTTGATAAAATAGTACGCGCCCTCCGCATACTCGGTCGTCACAAAGCTCTCTCCGCCTTCCGCCGCCTCAATATCCAGGCCGTTCCCATAGAGGATCGCAGAGATCGCACCACACGTTTCACGGTCATAGGAATACAGCTGTGACGTATAATCGGTCAGGGACTGGATCATGGAAAGCTGTGCTTCTTCAAAGGTATCCAGTTCCTCCTTGTACTCCTCGTACGTCATCTGGCCGGTCACGTTTTGGATCTGTGCAGCCTTCATATCCAATGTTGCGCGGTCGACAGCTTCTACGGAAGCGCTGTAGGCATTGCGCATATTGATGTAATTGTCAAATCCGTCATTTACGGCTTCGACCACTTCGTCATGCGTTGCCTCCTTTTCAAGGCGCGCATCCTGGTAATCGAGCGTATCCTGATATAAAACGTACGGATCGTCTTCAATGTAGCGTGATCCGTCCAGATCTCCCTTCATCCAGATACGTGGGATCTTGATGAAGATCAGGATCTTTTTTTTGCCCTGCCAATGAGAGTCGATCAATTGGATAAACTGGTCGTAACTCTTCTTGAAATCCTTGGCACTGATCTTCATCCCCAGGATCGCAAGCGAGACATAGTTATCGATCGGCCACATCTCTCCGCCGTACTTGGATGACATCAGATTATAATTCGTTTTCAATGACATCAGTGCCGTATCGGAAGAAAGTCTGGCCTCGTAATATGTTTGATCGCGGTCGAGCGTATACGACCGGATCGCAGGAAGCTGCGTTCTTTTGATCTTGGCCTCGATGGTCGGCTTCTCAAACGTATAGCCGGTCGTGACATCATATCCGAGCGCAGTGGAAAGCTTCTTTTTCTTGGAAAGGAGCATATTCTCATCGGCCGAGATCTTGGAAGTGAGCGCTCTTTGGGATGACAGCATCGTCTTGAGATCCGCTTCCTTTGCTGTCCCTGCCGCGACCTTTGCCTGCGTTGAAACGATCGCCCTGTTTACGGCAGACAACCGTTTCTCGTTAAAATCGATCGTGATCTCTTTTGCGTAGATATCAACGAAAAGATTGTTGATCTTTTCCCGCTCCGCGATCTTTGCATCCGTCAGCTTATGCTGCAGTTTATCGATCTCAACCTGAATGGAAGCCGCCTTGAACGCAAAATCAAATGCTTCCGATTCGTTCGGCGTCTCCGGAAAGTGAAAATTGAGCAGCGGAGACCAGCGGAACGTTTTCATATTCTTTTCTTTTAATCGCAGTTTTTTGACTGCATTGCTGTAAGCCGCTTTTTTGCTTGCGATCTGACTCTCAATCCGCTCAACGGCGGTACTCTTTTCGATCGCTCTTGAGATCGCGGATGCCAGTGTGAGTTTCCTGGTATTGGAAGCAGCCTTAGCCGGAAAGGCAGGCGCCAGCGTCAGAGAAGAAACCGCCAGAACGCATGCGACCAGGCCGGCCAGTATTCTGTTGATCCTTCTCATGGAGTATTAATTCCCTCCCTCGCCCTTCTCGATAAAGTAGAACAAAAATCCTTCATTCTTATCACGGCAGATAAAGTTGTAAACAAGCCCGTCTCTCTGGAAAGAGTACAGATAGATCTCGTAACTGTCATCCACCCCGTTTATGGTATATGCTTCCGTAAAATCCTGTGAAAGATCCATGTCAACGGAAGGCATTCCGATGTCTTTTTTCAGATTCAGTTCATTGATCAGGATCGCCTCTGCAGGCGTTATGACAGAGTTACCTTCGTAGGAAGGATTGCCAAAAGTCTGCTTCAGATCTGCGATCGAAGTACGATCCTGCAGCCCGTCGCGGAAGGAAGCATCCAGCACATAAACGCCATCGATCACATAGCCGTCATCAACAGAGTCCTCATCCCGCTTTGCCGCAACCAGCATATTCAGATCCGAATACCGGATCAATGCAGAATCATCCGTGCTGTACAGGATCTGCTTCCCGGTGTACTTTTCAGCCGCCTCGGCCGTTGTCTTTCCGAGCAGTTCGCTGTACTGCAGACAATCGTTCACAAAATTGCCTGTGTAGACCGGATTGTTGGATACATCGTACAGCGTACCTGCGCCTTCTTTTACACCGAGCGCAAAAGCGCCGGCATATTCCAGGCTTCCGTTCATCCGGTAGAGCTTGCCTTCCCCTTCGTAAAGATTGTCCTTGAAATCTCCCTGATAGCAGAGCGTTCCGTCCGGATAGTAGAAATAACCGTGACCGTTATACATGCTTTTGTCAAAAAGGCCGCGATATACGACATTTCCGGCCGGTCCGTACAATGTGCCCTCACCTGTCACGGCGCCGCCGTCCACATAGCCTTCATATGCCAGATAACCGGATTCTCCCGTGATCTTGACCTTGTCGGAAGCAAAGCGCAGAAGCAGCGAATCATAACTGTATGTTTTAACGCCTCTTGCCTCACCGTCTTCATCTGACAGAATGTGATGAATCCCGAACAGATAATAAAGACTGAACACACCTACCACGATCACGGCCGCAAATGCAAGCTTCTTGCTGACAAGCCAGCCGAAGATCTCATAATAATCACGCTTGTGCTTGGGTCTGATATCCAGGATCGATGTGAAAAAATCACGGATCCTGGAGATCACCTTTGCCTTTAGGAAACTCCAGCTGGTCCAGTATTTTAACTTGGTGACCAGTGGCGTGACCTTTGCTTTAATTGTCGTTATCAGAACCGTAAAGATATTCGTGCCACCCATCAGGCTTCTCTCCTACCTCATTCCATTCTACAGATGAAGGCTTCCGGTAAACTCGGCATTACTTTCGTCATTCAGATAGCGTTCGCACTCAAACAGATACCACTTCGCAACGCCGTCCGTCCGATCCTCCTTAATGATCTCGGAAAAAGCACTTCGTGCCAGATACAGATCTCTCTTATGGAATAACTGTAAAGCATTCTGGAACTTTGCATTCAGATCGAGCTTGCTGCGACGTTCCTGCTCCTTATATGCATTGAGCACTTCATAGAGATTGATCACTTTATCGGTTCCACGCAGTCTCACATATCCGATGTAACGGACCGCATCATCATAAAACTCACGATTCTTCACATCTGCCGTGATCACAAGACGGATACCCAGTTTACGGAACCATACGCAGTATGCCTCCAGCTGTTTTGCTTCGTCGGAAACAAAATAAGGTATGCTCTGCGCGTTCGTTCCCGCAATGCCGTAAGCAAAGTCCGCAAAGCAAAGAAGGATCGAAAGCGGGAACTCCTCTTCGGAAGAGTTCTCCTCAAACTCTTTGATAAAATCAATGCCGAAATCATGTGTATGACGGTTATCAGAGAAGAAAAGGAGTTTCATCTGCGACAATTCGTTGTCGTTACCGATCAGGATCCCTTTCTGCTCATCCTGGTATTTTCCGACCATGGATACCAGCTGATTCATCCGTTCAAATTCAGGTTTCGCCCCGATCTTCCGCTCATCCGAGGAAATGATCGCAACCGTTCCGCTCATGGAGATCGACTCTCCGCTCTCTACCTCCGTGATGGAATCACGACCCAGTATCGTTTCGATCTTCTTGGGCGCAAAGCGGTAGTACGCTTCCAGCATCAGATACTTGGTCCGGTTGATCCTTCGGATATTCTGTCCGATCTCAGCCAGACAGTTCCACATATCTTCCGTATCTTCGGCCAGATATTCGGGTTTGGTCACCTCTGTCGCGCCCTTTGCCATCGCTTTTAAGGCCCTGGCAAGCATGCGAAGATCATTCGATTGCGTCCACAGCACAAATGCACAAAGAAAGCCGGCAACAACAAAAACGATCATTGCCTCCATGATCTCTGTCTTTAGAAAATCAGGCTCTTCTTCATAAACGTAGCCGCGATTCGATATCGCAACCAGCGCATACTCCGGATCCATTTTCCCCAGATCTGTCACCATGATCGCTCCGAAATTCTCACCGGCAAGTACAAAATCGACATTGCTCCACATGCCGGGTCCGTTCAGATTACGTACCGCGTTCAATATTTCCGGCGAGTACAAATGCGCAATGCTCTCGCCGTTATGCCCCGTCAGACTCGCTTTGACCATGCCGGTCACTTTATCGATCATCATCATGTCGAAGAAGATCCAGGAATTCCCGGATGCCAGCGTGAATGCGCGAAACGACTCCTGCATGTTGATATACTGATCCGAGTCATAAAAATCTTCTGCATCAAAATCGTATGATCCAAAGTCGCCGATCCTGTCCTGAAGGTTTTCCAATTCAAGTTTCGCAAATTCCTCATATTCTTTGGTATGCGAAGAGACGCGAACACTATGAACGGAAACAACCCATGCGCAGCAGATCAATGCAAGAACGACCTCAACAATTGTTGTTATATAAACCAATCGGTTTCTGTTCTTAAGCGCTGCCATTGCAATGAAGATCAGGATCTCTCCGACAATGAAAGCAATGAGCCAGAAGTGGGAACCACCGGAGTGGATCCGGATGCGCTGCCCCAGCGTCATGCTTTTGTGATCAAACAGATTGATGATCCTGATATCCGGTTTGAACATCTCGCCGTTCGTTCCGTCATCAAGACGTGCCTGAAAGTTCTTACCGTCATAAGAGACCGCCACAAAGAAGCGACCATCCTCCGATTGTGTGGCATAATCGGGTTTCAGTACGGCTGCTTCATTTTCGGAGAGCTTTCTGAAGGCCTCTCTTGATTCGGCAAAGGCCTCATAGTCAAGCAGGCTGTCAAATCCTACACGGTAGGCCTGTGCACTTTGCGCATATCTAAAGTCAATGAAACTCAGATAGATCCCGCTTTCATTGACCGTGATCGTTGAAGGGGTGTAAGAATTGTCAATATACAGAGGTGCACTGTAAGAAACCGGATGCAGATCGCTGTCCAGCTTTACAACATAATAAACACAATCATTCGGAGCTTCCTTGACATCTCCCGCAATTTGTACAAACGTATAAAGATCGCCCTGATAGGAAGCTATTTTGAGAAAAGATGCATTATCCAAAAATGAATCCGTTTTGACAAGGTCAAGAACTTTCCCGGAGGCATCCAGTGTGTAGATGAAGTCAGAGCCGTTTCTGGGCTCAATAACGTAGAGCCGATCCTGATCCGTGCAATATGCATGCAGCATTGCAAACGTATCGGCACTGCCTCTCAGTTCCCTTTTGACATACAGACATGTTAATGAGATAAGCCACAAAAGGCTCAGAATAACGATTATTCTTTTTCGCATATATACTCGCCCCAAATTCGGTATGATATCACTGCAACAGTGATTCCGTTCCGATCATTTTAAATCCGTTGAAAAAGATGCGCAGGAATGGTATATCCCCAAAGATCAGCTGGGATATAAGAGACACCAGCACAAAAACCAAAAGGATCAGACAGATCCATAATAAAACACGGAAAATGGTATCTTTGTTGCGTCTGAAAAAAAGCCGGACTGACCGGATCAGCGACTGCTTGTTCTTCGGCGCCGCCGCGATACGGATATCCTTGTATAGCTCCGTAAACTTCCGATAGCTCCGTTTTGCGATCTTTTTCTGCAAAAGGATATAACTGATCGCCTTTTGCGATTCCTTCGGAGCCAAAAGTTCAAGCAGGATACCTGCGCACTGCACCGCGCAATCCCGTTCCGTCTTTTCCGGATCAAACTCCGCCAGATCCAGATCATAGTCAAAATATACGGAATGATCCTTAGACAGATTGAGCTTGCGCTGTTCCAGGATCAGATAAAGGACCGGTGCCGGTACCCTTGTTGCGATACAGGTCAGGATCACATTAATGCAAATATCCTCACAAGTCGTCAGATCATACGTATCTCCCATGTAAAAAGAAAACAGATTACGCTCTGCCTTGTAGGGAAACACAACCAAAAACTCGCCCCGGACGGAAAACGTAGTGATCTCTTCCGTCCATTCGGGATAATCCTGACAGACCTTTACAAGCTTTCGGGCCGTATCATGATCTTTAATGACCGCAACTGTATATAGATTTCCTCCGTCGGCAGCAAGGTCACGGCAGATCAGGATATCATTGATATCACTTTGACGTAGCGTGCTGACCGGCTTTAGCTGCATCTTGGTTGATTCGTAGATCACGTTGTGCTACTCCTTTGCATCCGCCATTTCCGCATCATCTGCGCCTTTTTTCTTGACGATCGCATATGCATATGTGCAGATGATCGGCATATCCGTACAATAGATCCGGATCTCATAAACACCCTCTTTTGCAGGTGCCGTATAGATACCGTCGGCGGTGATCTCACCGCTTCCGCTCTCTGTCAGCTCATATGCGATGCTGCAGCTCTCCATGTTGTGATACTTCACGCCGAAGAAATGGCTCTCCTTGGTGCCGAGCACAACGGTCGGTGTCTCGGCGGAGATGCTCTTATCGTTAAAATCCGTCGTCAGTTCAAGATCGTTGCCTGCAGGGAACTTGATCGCAATCCAGCGATAAGTCAACACCAGATAATCGACATTCTGGAGCAGCTTTGCGGCAACAACGAAGCTTCCCTTATCGTTCAGGACCTTCACTGCCGTCTCTGCATCTACCGTCGTGATGCGGTCCTTTTTGAACAGGTCCGGATTGCCGTAGATCGTACTCTTTGCATTGGTTCCAAGGAGCGGATCTTCCGCGATGTATTCGTATCCGATCTCGACATAGACATTCCCTTTGCCAAGGCCGTGAATGATCTCGCCGGAATAGCGGATATCGCCCTTCTTGGCTGCTTCACCGAGCGGGATCTCCAGAATACCTGTCGCCACTTCGGGGCCGCCGGCTGTGCCTGCGGATAATTCTGTCTTAACATCTCCCGCAACCGTTTTGCCGGCTGTACCGGCCAGATCCACATCCTTTCGGAAGAAATCCATGTAAATGTTGTGGAGACGGTCCTGCGCAGGCGAAGTGATATATTTCCGAACACCCGCATCCCGGACTTCTTCAATGATATAGGCACTTTCCGTCCGGACAAGTTTTAAATCGGCAAGACGGATATAGTCCTTTGCGCCGCCGATGTTCTTCATCTCAAGACTCATGCGGCCGATCTCACGCGCGATCAGATCATACGGAGCTATATCGCTCATAATGACTTTCATCGAGAAACCGGGGATCGCGGTCTCGTTCTTACCGTCGAGAAGCACTTTTACAGAGCCGCTCTTTAAAATAATATTGGTCTCAATGGCAGGTGTGTTCTGTACCTCCATCCAGTATTCAAAATCATAGGTCTCACCGCTGTTCAAAAGCAGATTGTCTATGTCTACCAGGATCTCATGCTGCCCATCGGGTGTATTGAATGCAGGGACCTGAAGGATACACTTGAATGTAAGTTTCTTATTCTCGGAGGAAAGCTTGGTCACACGAACGACTGCCTTCACGTTTTTCCCTTTGCACACCGTGGCCGGAAGGACCACTTCAACCGTGTAATCCGCGCCGGCATAAAGCATTCCGTTCGTCAGGAATTCTGTCTCCATCTCGCTTTCCTGCTCAATGTCCTTAGAGTCGACAAGATACAGTTTGTAGCCCTCACTGATCCGGTTGTACTCGTATTCCTTGTCGTTCTCACGCTGATTTACGGCATAGATGCTGTGGACCTCTTCCTCGTCGTATTTAAGGCACAGGCTCACTTCATTCGTTTTCAGACTTTCAAAACCTTCCAGCACGGAAAGCTTTTTAACAACAGAAGTATCCATCACGATCTCACGGCCGAGATCATCGATAGCCACACCGCTCTCGATCAGTACAGACAGATCATCCAGACTGAATACACCGAATCCGCAGACGATACCGGATCCGCACATCAGTCGATTGATGAATCTGCGCTTATTGTTAAAATAAGCCTGTTCCGCCTGGAAATCTGCCGTTGTCAGCATCTTTCCTGCATAATAACGATTCCTTTCAAATGGATACAACTGGGTATTCTTCATAGCGTTTACTCCTTCAGGTTGTCAGAATGTCATAGTATTGCACAATAACACACAGAATAATTCTATCACATTAGCGTTTCCACATCTATATACGAAACGCAAAAAGAAAAGGATACTTTTTCAAAAAAACTGCTTGCATTTTTTTTGAAAGTATAATAAGATAAACAAGCGTTGTGAAAACGATACGCAAGATGGCCAGTTGGTCAAGCGGTTAAGACGCCGCCCTCTCACGGCGGAATCAGGGGTTCGATTCCCCTACTGGCTGCTATCTTAAAGATCCCCGTTAATTTAGCAAATTGCTGAATTCGCGGGTTTTTCTATTTCTTTCGGAACGTCATTTCAAAACATCATATCCGAAAATACTTTCATTCCCAAAGACAGAAAGCAAACGAGTGCGCAACCAATGTTTAGTATCGACAGATTCGAAAGCGTATCAGACAACGAGCCGATTCAATTCTGGATAGATCGTCTTAATCACACAGAACGGCATAAAAACGATTTCATGTCCGATAATGAATATCAGAATTGTCTCGAAGATATCCCTAATATTATTTCCAATCCGGATTATATCGCCGTTCATCCAAAAGATAAAAGCTTATCTTGATTGACAATAAAGAACATTTACAATATAGTAAAAGTAAGTAGAGAATGATGTCTGAGGGCGGAACAGGCAGCCGCCACTACCCCAGCGGTCTTAAAGAGATACCGGATTGCCACCCGGTCTACATCATTCTTAATTAAAAGAGCAAGTAACCGTTACAGGTGGCTTGCTCTTTTAATTATCATGCGACAATATGTATCATGGCATTGCCTGCCATATACTTTAAACGATCAGATTCAACACGATCCCGGCCGCGCAGCCGATCGCATAGAGTCCTGCCGCGATCAGGATATTCTCTTTCATCCTCTTGTGGTTTACACGAAACAGGACAAGAAGCCCCACGCCTGCCCCCGTTAAGAGCCCGCCGATCATGGTCCCTAAGCGGATCATGCCTTCCAGATAGAGCTGCGTCAAAAGAACAGACGCCGCGCAGTTCGGAATAAGGCCGATCAGCGATGCCGCAAAAGCGGCAAGAACACTGTGATCAAGAAGCGCATGCGCGATCCGCTCCTCGCCGATCAGGTAAAGCGCCAGATTCAGTGCGCAACTGATCAGAAGGATAAAGCCGAATACGCGCACCGTATGATAGAAAGCAGACCGCAGTAGGCTCTCTTCGCAGCGGCAATGGCAGTTCTCTTCCGAGCAGAGCTCATGCACATGGATCTGCGGCAGTTCCGGCTTAAAGATCATATCGATCACAAAGCCCATCACAAGACCGATCACGACCTTGATCCCGATCACCTGACCGATCAGTGCTGGCGATGCCGCGGATGAGAGCATGATCGGCAGCATCTCGTCGGACGTTGACAGATAGATGGAAAAAAGCGTGCCCAGCGTGATGATGCGCCCCGCATAGAGACTGCTGCCGCCTGCCGAAAAGCCGCACTGCGGCAGTGCACCGATGATCGATCCAAAGAGCGGTCCGAGCCTGCCGGAACGCTTGATGATCGATTTGGTCGTATTGTCTGCCTTATGCTCCAGCCACTCCATCAGAAAATAGGTGATGAAGAGAAAAGGAAGGAGTTTCACACTGTCAATGACAGCGTCTTCAAACACTTCAAACATGAATTATCCTTTCACAAAATCAAACAGACTGATCTGGTT
>JAEEGL014403221.1_pt1 | contig 13293 bp, 12 predicted proteins | sample 9134231 | NCBI WGS metagenome assembly JAEEGL01 (sample SAMN16246548, study PRJNA631951) | gut metagenome | biome: gut microbiome; feature: rumen; material: fiber-attached | host: Bos | place: Iran: Karaj | collected 2018-10 | reverse complement strand
GAGAAGACATCTCTGATCTGATCGGAGAGAAACGGATAAGGATAAACGGACGCGCCCGGGGCGCGAAGCCGGAGGATCTTGGATGAAAAAATATTTGACAACTATTATAGCGCTGATCGTGATAGCCGTCCTGCTGTCCGGGTTTTTTATAGCCAAAAAAGCAGGATGGCTTGACCCGAAACCGACCGCCACGAACGATCCGTACGCGGATATCGAGACCGGCCCTGTTTTTGCGTTCTTCACCACTGATGAAAACGCGTTTTCGAAAATCAGTGAGATCGAAAGCGTGAACGCGGGAGAGGCGCTCGTTCTTGTAAAATCGAACGGTGAATGGGTCTCTACTTCGCACGAATCTCTTTCTGTGATAAGCAAAAACGTTAACGGCTGCATAAATTCCATGCGCAGCCTGAACGGACGCGTCGCGTATAACGGAGAGATGACTGAATCCAAACTGCTGGAATTCGGATTTAAAGACAGCGGGACGTATATCGGGCTCAAATTGAACGACGGAACGCAGCATAAAATAGTTTACGGTAAAGACAATCAGAGCGGAACCTCCGCGTACGCGTGGGAGGAAGGGACGGAGAAGGTATTCCTCGTCGATAAATACCAGCTGAATAGCACTCTCGTTGACGCGGTAGACCTCCTCGATTCGCGTGTTTTCTCCTTTGACGATCCCGGCCAGATCAGCCGCATAAACATTACGAAAGACGGCAGCGATTACCTTAAATTGCAGGCAGTGATCAGTACCGATCCGGATGCCCCGAGAACTTGGAAAGTGTCGCATCCGCTTGAACGCGCCGGAAAGACCGCTACCGTAGAAGCGCTGCTTTCGTCTCTGACGTCAACGCTGCTGACCGGTATCGAAAAAATGAACTGTGAAGACACCTCCGTGTACGGCCTCAGCCCGGCTAAATTTAAAGTGTCGGTAACGAGCCCCCAGAAGACCGTCACCTTATCCATCGGCGATCTTACGCCGGACCGCGAAAATTACTACGTTTCCGTCGATGATTCAAGCGACGTATTCTTAGTAGAAGCTTCAAATATTACTTTCACAGACACGTCGCTGCTGTCGTTTATGGACGAATATATATTTATGGTATCGTACACGAAGCTTAAGACTGTCGATTTAGAAATACTCGGACGCACGTACAAATTAACGTACGAAGCGACGGGGGAGAGAGAAAACGAAATATTCACGATCAACGGTACAAACGTTTACTTCAACGAGGACCGCGATTACAGGGGAGATTTCAAACGCATCGGAACAGCGATGTACGGCTTGAAATTGACCACGCTCTCTGACGAACCGTCGGAAAAGGGCGAGCTTCTGTGCAGGATCCGCTACGAGGAACGCGACGGCACGGTCAACGTCGTAGAGTGCTTTGACCGCGACGGGTCAACGATGTACATGTACCTGAACGGGGCGTATCAGGGCGGCTACGGAAACCGCTATCTGCTTACTTCGGACAATGATAATTACGGTATTATCGGCACGATCGATAATCTGTACGCGCTGATGGGGATCGAAGATCCCGAGACTTCAAAGGCTGGATAAGATGAAGCGGACTACTAAAGAAAAAAAACTGAAGAAGAGCACTGAAAGCGCCGGACCGGAGCAGAAAGATATTGCGGCTGTTTCCAAAGGCGCGGCTGAAGCGCCCGGCGCGGGTGAAACGCCCGGCACGGGTGAAACGTCTGTAACGGCAGAAGAGGCCGGTAATAAAGGCGGGCAGCAGCCGGACGGGGCGGGAGGCGCCGGGAATGCCGGAAAAGGCAGGGTGATCGACCGCAAAGTGCTTGAAAAGCGCAGGAAGCAGCGCATATTGAGGAGGCGCATCGCGGCGATCGTGATCGTTGTCCTGATTATAGTCGCGGCGCTGATCGTCCTGTGGAAGCTTGGAGTATTCAAAAAGAAGGATCCGGATAAAGTACTTACGCCTACGGTGACGCGCGTCGAATACACACCGCGCGGAGAATACATAATCAGCGCCATTGACGGCGTAGTCGTTATATGCGATGAAAACGGAGCCACCGGCATCGATGCCGAGGGGAAATGGAAGTGGAATTCGACGCTGAGCGCTTCCGAACCGGTCTTCAGTCCCGCGGGGAACCTGCTTCTGGTCACTGATAAGGGCGGCAGAAGCATTTGGGCTTTCGACGGTGCGGGCCTTAAGTGGAGGCACATTACGGACACCGCTATCATCAGCGCTTTCCTGTCAGGCCCACTGGCCGACGGCTCTTCGCGTTCTTCAAAGGCGGAACCCGATCTGATTACCGTGTGCGAGCAGGAGGATTTCGAATCGGCCGTAATACTGCTCTCACAGAATAAAGGAAACCTGACGGAGAAATTCACGCGGAGATTCGGCAAATATCATATGCTCGCAGCGGCGGAAGCTCCCGACAGGAGCCAGCTCGCTGCCACCGGCGTTTATTACGAGGGCGGAACGCTTACGGGCTGCACAGTCTTTATGCGCACTTCGGACGGGGAGGTCTACTCTACGCTCTTAAGTGATTCGGAAGTGTATCTTCAGCTCAGGTACTTAAATGACGGTACGGTATTCGCGTCAAACTCAGACTCGCTCAAACTGATACGCAAATTACCGTCCGTGTCCGGAAGCGGCGATACCGAAAAAGTGCTGTGGTCAAGGAACGGCGGCCGCAAACTGATCGTTGACACCGCTGTCACCGGCGGAAATACGTGCATTGCCGCTTTTCGCGACGACAACGTTTCCGGCAGCGGCGGAATGTCGGAACTCAAATATTTTGACCGTGCCGGCAACGTCACAAAAACCGTTGAGATCCGCGGCGGCATCGAAGACCTGGAAGTGTGCGGCGGCAACGTTGCCGTATTTACGGATGAAGCTGTCTACCTGATCAACGCCGGCGGCAATATAATCGGAACGTGCAATTTCGAATCGCGCCCGCTGAACGTTGCGTTTATGGACGCGAAGACCCTGGCGGTCAATACCGCTTCGGGCATAGATATCGTTTCGTTTGAATAACTGATAGAAAGGAGCGAAATGCTTTGCCAATTATCATTGATATAGTAATAGTTGCGATCCTTGCCATCTTCCTTATTGTCGGAATTAAGCGCGGCTTCATGCTCATGCTCCTGCCGCTGCTTTCCATCGTGCTCGCTGTCGTGCTCGGTTTTGCTCTGAAAGGACCGATCAGATCGCTGCTCAATAAAACGCCGCTGGAGTCAAAAATCGCCGCATCCGTAACGAATCTTGTGCAGAAGGCGCTCGATAAGAATGAAAGCGGCGAAGAGTCTGAAGCCGCGGTTGAAACGAATAAAGAAGAAGGGGAGAAAGCGGTCAAAGATACCGGGATACCGAAATATATTGCCGATCTTGTAAAGAAATGGGCCGCTAACAATGCGGATGAGGTTTACGGGAAGAGCTCCGATACCGCGGCAATTCTCGGTTCGAAGGTTGCTTCGTTTGTTATGGATCTGATCGCGTTTCTTATTATTGCGATTCTGGTCATTATCGTGCTTCTTATCGTTAAACTGATCATAAAGAGTACGAGGGAGCTCAACGTTCCGGTGCTGCATCAGCTTGGTTCGCTCGGCGGAGGGATCGTTGGCGTGGTGCTCGGGATCGCGATCCTTTACGGCGTGGCTTTTATAATTGGACTGCTGGCTTCCTGCGGCATCCTTACCGGGTTTGCAGATGCTCTAAAGAAGTCGTTCCTCGGAGGGCTGCTGTATAACCGCAATCTGATCGGCAGGCTCGTGGCGCTGGTGAAGGAGAAGTTTTAGAGAGTTAAGAGGCGAAGCGAGTGATGGCACGAATTTTGGGTCTCATGCGAACCCCGGAATTGGTTCGCATTTCGGTCAAACAAAATTCTTAGCCATTCACTCGGCTTCGCAGAAGTTCAAATGGAGTTCAGGGAGTTCAGAGTTCAGAGTTCAGGGTTCATCGTTGCTGGTTGAAAATTACAAATTGTCAAAAATTGAAAAACAATTAAAAAAGTTGTTGACAACGGCTCTGAGAAAGAGTATTATTGTTCGTGCGCTTTTAGCGATGGAGGTGTGACTGGCATGAGAGTAAAGGTTACAATGGCATGCACAGAGTGCAAGCAGCGCAACTATACAACGCTTAAAAACAAGAAAAACGATCCGGATCGTATCGAGATGAGCAAGTATTGCAAGTTCTGCAAGAAGCATACTACTCATAAAGAGACGAAGTGATTTGACTGCCGCGGAGGAATGCGGCGACTGATGTGTTAGGGATGTGTAATTATGGCGGCTGACAGCAAAAAGAAGCCCAATATCTTCAAGAGGATAGGCTCGAAGATTGCTTCATTTTTTAAAGGAATAGCATCCGAATTGAAGAAGGTTACCTGGCCTACGAGGAAACAGGTAATTGTTAATACTATCTCTGTACTTGCGTTCTGCCTGGTAGTAGGTCTTATTATCTGGCTTTGTGACGCCGGTTTTCAGGCGCTTACCACGCTCATCGAGAGCTGGAGGTAATTGCCGCGGGCATTGACGCCCCGCGTGGGAACAGAGAAGGAGGACAACGTTCATGTTTTTGGAAGATGTGTCCAGCGAACCGCTTTGGTATGTGGTTCATACATATTCGGGATATGAGAACAAAGTTAAGACGAGTCTTGAACGCGCCATTGAAAACCGCGGCATGAAAGACTATTTCTTCGATATTATCATTCCGATGATCGAAGAAGTCGAGATTCAGGACGGAGAGCAGAAGTCTGCTCTTAAAAAGATATTCCCCGGTTATGTGCTCATCAAAATGATCATGACTGACGATACGTGGTACGTTGTCCGCAATATCCGCGGTGTGACCGGGTTTGTCGGGTTCGGTAATAAACCTACTCCTTTGACGGAGCAGGAGATCGTTGCCCTCGGCGTTGACGCATCCGTAAAGCCTGTCGTGGACTACGACGTGGGCGATACCGTCAGAATCATTTCCGGTGCCCTTGAGAACTTTACCGGTGTTGTCGAAAGCATCAATACCGATAAGGGGCAGGTTAAAGTTAAAGTTTCGATGTTCGGACGTGAGATTTCCGCCGAACTTGAATACGCGCAGGTTCAGCGTGTGTTCTGATTAAAAAAGGCTGTACTTCGCCTTCGGGCGGGTTGGCATAGATTTTCCTATAAATTTTGGGAGGTGGACCTTTATGGCAAAGAAAGTTGTTGCATTAGTTAAACTGCAGATTCCTGCAGGTAAAGCAGCGCCTACGCCACCGGTTGGACCAGCATTAGGTCAGCATGGCCTTAACATTATGGGCTTTTGCAAAGAGTTCAATGAAAGAACGAAAGCTGATGCGGGACTTATTATCCCCGTAATCATCACTGTCTACGCGGACAGAACGTTTACGTTCATCACGAAGACTCCTCCGGCAGCGGTGCTTCTTAAGAAAGCATGCAAGATCGAGAGCGGATCCGGCAGACCTAACAGAGATAAGGTCGCTACGATCACGAAAGCAGAAGTTATGAAGATCGCGGAGCAGAAGAAAGTCGATATGAACGCGGCATCCGTTGAGTCGGCCGCCAGCATGATCGCCGGAACAGCCCGCAGTATGGGAATCGTTGTAGTCGACTGAGTCGGCAGGAATTCAGACAGGAGGGAGAATTATTATGTTCAGAGGAAAGAACTATAAAGAGAGCAAAAAACTCATTGATTCCGCCAAACTGTATGATCCTGCAGAAGGTCTTGACCTTGTGGTCAAATCTGCAAAGGCTAAGTTTGACGAGACTGTTGAAGCGCATATCAGACTGGGCGTTGACTCCAGACATGCGGATCAGCAGGTTAGAGGCGCAGTCGTGCTGCCTCACGGAACAGGTAAAACAATCAGAGTACTCGTTTTCGCAAAAGGTGTGAAGGCTGACGAGGCCAGAGACGGCGGAGCTGATTTTGTCGGCGCCGAGGATCTCGTGGCTAAGATCCAGGGCGAGAACTGGTTTGATTTCGACGTAGTGGTCGCTACACCGGATATGATGGGTGTCGTTGGACGTCTTGGTAAACTCCTCGGTCCTAAAGGACTTATGCCCAACCCCAAAGCCGGTACCGTTACCATGGACGTTAAGAAGGCCATCGCCGATCTTAAAGCCGGTAAAATCGAGTACAGACTTGATAAAACCAACATCATCCACTGCGTTATCGGTAAAGTTTCGTTCGGCGTAGATAAGCTTAACGAAAACTATTCCACGCTGTATGACGCCGTGGCTAAGGCGAAACCCGCCGCTGCGAAGGGTCAGTATTTCAAGAGCATTACCGTCGTTTCCACCATGGGACCGGCAGTTCGCCTGAACCCCGCAAAGAACTGAGACGCGCATAAGACGCTTATCAGATACTAATTAAATACGAAAGATTGCACCGAAGACAGCAGGCATTGTTTCCAAACCTGAACATGTAAGTCCCGCCGAGGCAAGATCGATTGGAATGATTGTAATTATGATCCAACAACCTTGTCTGTCTTAGTGCGGGCAAGGTTTTTTATATATCCGAAAGGAGGTGTTTGTTGGATGCCAAGCAATAAGGTTTTAGAGGCAAAGAAGGCCGTCGTGGCTGAGATCGCTGACGATATCAGGAATGCTCCTGCTACCATCATCGTCGCTACGAGAGGTCTGACTGTTGAAGAAGATACCGAGCTTCGTAATGAGCTGCGCGCAGCGGGCGTTAAGTTCGCAGTCCGTAAGAATACACTCGCTACGAAAGCGGTAGAGTCGCTGGGAATTGAAGGTGCGGAAGATTATTTCAAAGGTCCTACCGCAATCGCTACTTCGAGTTCGTACACCGATGCCGCGAAAATTCTTGTGAAGTTTGAAGCTAAGCATGAAGAGATCAAGGTCAAGGGCGGACTTGTTGAAGGTAAAGTGATCGACGCCGCACAGGTAAAAGATCTCGCTAAAATGCCTTCGAAAGAAGAGCTTATCGCGAGAGTTCTGGGTGGTTTCAACGCTCCGCTCAGCGGTCTGGTCAATGTCCTGAACGGAAATATCCGCGGACTGGTGGTCGCCCTCAATGCGATCGCCGAAAAGAAAAGCGCCTGACTTTTCAACGTATAATACAGTGCGACGACGTTAATTTAAATTTTACCTTTATGCGTCACGTCGCTTCTCAGGCAAGAAAAATAAATATTAGCTAAAAAAATGGAGGAATTTATCATGGCTAGCGAAAAAGTTACAAAATTAATCGAAGATGTTAAGGCTCTTACCGTTCTTGAACTCTCTGAGCTCGTTAAAGCTCTCGAAGAGGAATTCGGCGTTTCCGCCGCTGCTCCCGTAGCAGTTGCCGCTGCTCCCGCAGCTGCCGCTGACGCTCCCGCTGCAGAAGCTGAGCAGACCGAATTCGACGTCATCCTTAAGGATGCAGGCCCCACGAAGATGGACGTTATCAAAGCTGTTAAAGAAGTTACCGGCGTATCCCTTATGGACGCTAAGAAACTCGTTGACGGCGCTCCTTCGACCATCAAAGAGAAAGTCTCCAAAGAGGATGCTGACGCTGCTGAAGCTAAACTTAAGGCTGCAGGCGCTACCGTCGAGATCAAATAATACAGACTTACATCTTGTTTGTAATTAAAAAGCACAGCGGTTCCCGTATTCAACTGCGGGACCGCTGTGTTTTTTTGCTTATATAGCTTATGCTGTTGCCACCGGCAGATACACGGTGAACGACGTCCCGGAGTCCTTGTCCGATCTTACGTCGATAGTGCCGCGGTGAAGCGTGACGATCCTTTTAACAATTGCCAGCCCGAGTCCGCAGCCCTGGCCCGAGTGCGATTTATCCGTCTGGTAAAATTTTGAGAAAATACGCTCGCGCTCCTCGTCCGGAATAAACGAACCGGTATTGTGCACTGTGATCTTGCACACGTCTGAATGCTGCGAAACGTCGATGCTGAGCCTGCCGCCATCGGGCGAATATTTAATGGCATTGTCGATCAGATTCGTCCACACGCGCCTCAGCAGATCGTCCGAGCCGTTAAGATAATATTCGTCAAAATCCGCCGATAGCTCCAGTTTTTTCTTCTCGATATCATTTATCCTCAACAAAACGCATTGACGGAGCTGCTCCGATATGTTAAGCGTCGATGTGCCGCTGAGTATCCCGAGGTTCTCCAGCGCCGTAAGATCCATGATGCTCGTTGTCATTAAAGCCAGTCGCTCGGACTCGGACTCGATTATTTTAAGGTATTCCTCACGTTGATCGCCCGTGAGATCTTCGCGCCGCAGGAGTCCGGCGAATCCTTTTATCGACATAAGAGGCGTCTTGAACTCGTGCGAAAAATTATTGACGAAATCAGACCGCAGCATCTCGGTATTGCCGAGTTCTTCCGCCATTTTATTGAAGCTGCGGTTAAGTTCGTTGAAGATATGGATGCGGCTGTCGCGCAGGCGTACGGAGTAGTCGCCGAGGGACAAACGGTGCATCGCGTCGATCAATCTGTTAAGTGGGGAAAGCGGGACTCTGCCCCAGAAAAATGCGATGATGGCGATGACAATGACGGTGGTTACGGCGAAGATCAGCATTATCAGGGACACGTGCGGGAATGACAGCGCGGGGATCGCCTCGATCTTGTACAGCATAAACGCCAGCCCGTAGATGAGCAGCATTGCCATCGTCGTGATCATGATAACGATGATCGTGAAGAAAACGTTGAACCAGCGCTTCTTCATTCTCGGACGCTTTTTTGCCTTTTTCAGCTGCGGATCTGTCCGAATGCCCGCGCTTACTGAAGATTTAACTGATTTTGTCATATTGACCACCTTGGATCCGTTTTAAACATTTTTCACGGCTTTGTAGCCGAGCCCTCTGACCGAAACGATATCGAATTCGGCCCAGCCTTCGAAACGCTTTCTGAGCCTGCCTATGTGAACGGTGACGGTTTCCGGGCTGCTGTCTGAATCCATGCCCCAGATTTCGTCCATAAGCTGGATCCTCGTGAATATCTGGCCGGGATACGAAAGCAGTTTATATAAGAGCAGGAACTCTTTCTGAGGCAGCTCCACAGTCTCGCCGTGGCCCTTCACCGTAAAACTTTCGTAGTCGAGCACGGTGTTTCCGAGGACAATGCGCCTTTCAGACGCGATCTGCGACCTCCTAAGGAGCGCCCTGATCCTCAGCACCATTTCTTCGGCGTCAACAGGTTTTGTGATGTAGTCGTCGGCGCCCGATTTGAAGCCCTGTTTCCTGTCCGCGGGCAACTGTTTCGCCGAGACCATAAGTACCGGCAGGTCGTTCCCGGTCTCGCGCAGCATTTTTACGAGTTCATACCCGTCGATCTCCGGCATCATAACGTCAACGATGGCCAGATCGACTTTTTCATGCTCCATAACGCGAAGCGCATCCGCACCGTTGACTGCGGTGATAACGTCAAAGTGTTCTGCCGTCATCACTGCGGACAAGTATTTGCGCGTATTTGCATTATCATCAACTATCAGGATCTTAAACATCTTATCACATTCCCTCGAAATTGCCGCGATCCGGCTTTCAGAAGCATTTGACCGCTGTCAAAAAGCAGTGAGCGGGCGGCGGTCAACGCACGCAGTTTCTTTGCGTATTATACCGAATCGGCTGCGCAGCGGTCAAGGAAGTTAAGTGAAACGGGGGACAGAGGCGGTGAAACGGGGGACAGAGGCGCGTTCCGGATTATTGCGCGTTTTTACCGGGGCCGGAAATATCCGGAAAAATCCGGAAATATTCGGAAAAATCCGGTAAAAACGCGTAATAATCGCAGCGGCGCGTACCGCGCCGCCGGCCGCGCCCTTAATAAGTACATAATATGTGGCGCGGGCGGAACGCGCCTCTGTCCCCCGTTTCATTTCATTTCTGATTGAAATACTGTCCGATTTATGTGATAATGTACAGGCAGACAGAAATCCCGGAGGAACATTAAATAATGCCTGGATCAAAACATAAAAAAACAGAAACAGACCAAGAAAGACAGAAAACGCAGAAAAAGCAGAAAAAGCAGATAAAACAGATCGCTTTATTGACCGCGCTCGGAGCCGCGGCATTGACCGCCCTGCTTCTCATGACCGGCTGCGGCCGGAAAACAAAGAAAATTGTCCGCAGAGACATAAGCGGAGACACGCCGTACGCAGAATCGATATTGTACGCGGCCGATTCGGCAAATACCGTCCAGGTCACGTTCACGGACGGCCAAAGAAGCGGAGTTAAGCTGCAGAACCGGACGTCATCTTTCGTTTCCGAACTCAAAAACGCAGGTGACATGGGTATCAGTTACTTCGCCAACGCAGACGGAAAGAACTATTTTAAAAACAGCATGGATCTTTACGTGATCGACGGCGGCGGAACAGAATGGGTAGACCGTGCGTCGCTGAACGGCGGGCGCCTGAACACGACGAGACTCGGCTACTATTATTACGAGGCGAAGATCCAGGATTACGCGTTCGGCCTGATCGATCCGGATAATTCAGCGCTTGGCGCGCCGGTCAAACTCGCGGATTTCACCGAAAACTGGCTTACCAACATGGTCGAGATCTCCCAGAAAGCGCAAAAAAGCCTGAAGATAAATATCCAGTTCCCGACTGATGCATACGTACTGAAAAACGAGCTCAACGTGCCGAAAGACAGCATCACGACAGTAAAGCTCACGATGAAAGTGAAAGGAAAGACACAAAAGGCGTTTTTCTGCTACACCGACTCGGTACTCAACAGATTCACAGACAAACACCGCAAAGAATTCGTTGTCAGCAACGACGGCGAATTTCATACGTACTATATAGACATCTCCGACGGGCTCGAAGGAAACCTCACGTCGTACCGGCTGGAATTCCAGGGAGAGAAGGGCGACGTTGTCGAAGTCACGTGCATTGACGCGCTCAAGCTCGGAAAGGCGCCTGACTTCAGGACCAACAAAATAATGCACGTTTTCCCGGATAAGATCCATCAGGAGCTTCGCGTCGTGGCGGCGAGCGACGTTGACAACGTAAAAGAGTACGGGCTTGTTCTCCGCCTGCCTGACGATACCGTGGATGCCGTTCAGATCCGCGACGCTTCCGGCGTGCATAACGACCTGGATTTTGACCCGAAGACCGTAGAATATGCCGCGTTCCACGTGAAGGGCGCAGGTGTGATCGGACTCATTATCCCGGATATCAGGGGCAATACCGCAGCTGTTAAAGTTACGCACGACGGTTCGTATTACGTGCTCCGCCAGGTATACGGCAGCTCTTCCGGGGACAATGACGGTTCTGATCTTATTCGCGTTAAGACGGGTGAGTGGATCACGCTTTGCAACCGCCTGTACAACGACATGACCGCGAGTTTCGACGGTATCGACACGGCGGCGAGGATCGAGCGCAATCCGCTCGGAAGCAATGATTTCAAGGTGCTGAGCACGAATTCTTCCTGCGGTTTTTCCGGGTACGATAAGATCCGCGGCGTGTACGTGTTCGGTAGGGACGGGGCCGATTTTTCGACAGCGTACCACCTCGATAAAAACGGGTACAAGACTTCGAACGTTAAAGTCACAAACAATTCCGGCGACGACAGGAATATTTACTTCTGTTTCCACACCGTATCCGGAGCGCTGGAATGCGCGACGATAGCCGACGGAGAAGGGAAGGCCCTCCTGCCGATACCGGTCGAGGTCTGCAAGAATTTTTCCGGCGAGTTCGAGGACCGCTTCTACGACCCCAGCGACGCGGGCTACGGCGACAGCTACTTCCCGCTGGTCGTAAAGAACGGGGAGACAACGTCTTTCACGGAGCATCACCTGTACCAGAACTGGGGAAAATTCCCGCTCAAGCAATTGTCCTCGATCCAGTTCTTCGTGGGTTATTACCACCTTTCGACCGGCGTGTCGGAGTCGAACTGCATTGCCCCTTACTTCGTGTACGGAAAGGACGGCTGGATCCTGCCCGATTTCCGCGGATGCAGCAGCAAGATGTGGGATTCGCAGCCGCAGTTCAATTCGGTTGGCATTACGAAGCTCCTTTCGCACTACACCCCGGACGGCACGCGCTACCAGAGCGAGTACACCGGCTCGAAGATCAACGCCTACGGCCCTACGTACGCCGACGTGGAATACAGTTATATTGCCGACGACGGCTCTTACGAATATACGGTCCGCCACATGGAATTCCCGCATACGGACGAGACAAGGACGTACTACACGCTTGACCTTACGTTCCTGAAAACGCTGAAGATCGCCGAAGTGCGCCGCGACTTCAACATATTGACGTTCAACAGCAACACGACCGCCTACCACTGGTTCACGTACCTGAATTCGAAGGGCGAGGTCGAAATCGAAGATATGATGCTCGGCGAAAAATCGCTCGTGAACGTTTACGATAAAATGCAGAAGGGCTCTTTCTGGTATACATGGAACAACATCACCGAACCGTCGCACAGCAATCCGCTGAACTACGGCGTCGTTGTCCGCGATTACGACGTGAAAGTGGGCGGCAGAAAATGGAACGGTAATTTCGTTGTGCGCAACTGCACCGACAGCATTTATAATACGGGCTTCCTGACGCTCGATCTCGGGAAGACCACGTTCCGCAAGGGCGACCATATCCGCATGTCGTTCGTGCTTATCCCGTGGGGGAACCTCGACTGGGAGTCGCACAGCAATATGGATCTTCTGTACGAAGATTGCGTTACGGCGCCGCTTTCGGTGAAGACCGAAGTGGGGTCGGTGGTCAAGGAAAAGTGGCTTCCGCGCGTGCTCGCCAGCGACGGTGAGGCCGTGTTTACTGTTTCCGGCGGCAGGGGCAATACTCCGGTCCGCGTCGACGGTTTTACTTCGCCCGACGTGCCCGGGATATTCGTGCGTTCGGACAACGGCGACTGGGTGCCTTTCAGCAATGCGGTGGTCAATAGCTACGACGGCTATATGATCCATTTTAACGATGACGGAACTTACGGCTTCTCGTTCGTGTTCGAGCAGAAGGACCCGGGGGATAGCGTGACGTTCAGGGTTAAGGGTTCAGAGTTAGAGGGTTAAGAGTTAAGGGTTAAGAGTTAAGAGTTCAGAATTAAGAGTTCAGGGTTAAGAGGCGAAGCGAGTGATGGCACGATAGCAAGTTTAGAGTTCAGAGTTCAGAGTTAAGAGTTCAGAGTTAAGGGTTAAGAGGCGAAGCGGCCTCGTTGCTCATTTAGACGGCCGCAAAAGGCGAACCGAATGATAGCACGAATTTTGGGTCTCATGCGCTCCCTACATTGATTCGAATTTCGGTCAAACAAAATTCTTAGCTATTCATTCGGCTTCGCCAAAGATCAAAAGGTTGAAAAGCGGCCTTATTGCTCATTTAGACGGCCGCAAAAGGCGAACCGAATGATAGCACGAATTTTG
>JAEEGL013920587.1_pt1 | contig 13293 bp, 11 predicted proteins | sample 9134231 | NCBI WGS metagenome assembly JAEEGL01 (sample SAMN16246548, study PRJNA631951) | gut metagenome | biome: gut microbiome; feature: rumen; material: fiber-attached | host: Bos | place: Iran: Karaj | collected 2018-10 | reverse complement strand
CGCCCGAGATACTTTCCGTTGAGCGAGACATCGGTCTGCCAGTCACATGCGCCGAAATGAAGGAGGATCCGTTTGCCGGCCCATTCGTCGGGAATGCCGAACTCCTTGTAGTAGACCAGAAGATTCTCTTTGCCGACCGGCTTGGCAACACCCGAAAGGGCCGATTCGGCCGGGAACGGGACGAGGATCTTTCCCTGGGGCAAAGCATTCGGAAGGCCGATCGGGGTGATCGCGTAGTCCCACAGGCCGTTCAGGTTCAGCCAGTCGCCGCGCTGAAGCTGCGGACGCGGGTATTCCGGAAGGGGAGCGTTCGGGTCAACGTCTTTGGCGAACTTCGACAGGAGGGTTCCCCCAACGGGTTTCCAATCGGCGGCAAAGGCCGAAACGGCGAGGAGGGCCGACGCCATCACGCCGGCGAACAGGAATCTGATTTTCATGATCTCTCTTTCTTTTCTGAAAGGGGGTGATCGGTCGCGGGCGGACCGGGGGATTCGCGGCCCGCACCCCGTTTCGGGGCGCCCAATATGATTACGTCAGACTTATTCTAACGGAAAAGACGGGGGCTTTCAAGAATCGGGAAAATACTTCCCGGGATTTCAGGGGGCGGGCTGAGCGGCGGGGGGATAGAACCCGACCCTTACCTTGGCGGCGGGCACCCTGAACGGCGTCTGCTGGGGAAGAGTGAACGAAATGACTTCCCCGTCGTAGGGGAAGCGCGCCAGGGCTTCCGCCTTCCGACCCATCGATTCTTCGTTCCCCTCTTCCCAGAGGAGGACTCCGCCCTTCTGCCGGAACTCCTCTTCCGTCGCCCAGAGAGGGTCCCAGAGACGCGCGCGGTCAGGCCCGTAGACCGAAACGTTCTGCGTGAGCCATTCGTCCCCGATCACGAACGGAATCGGGGAGCCGAACCGCTCGTGCCAAAGCCGGGTGACCGCTTCGGCAAGCGTCCTGCCGGGGTAGTGGTAGCGGGAAGCGTGTCCTTCGATCGCCGGCGCCAGATAGACTCCCAGGATGAAGAGGATCATGATGACCGCCGGGGTGACAAGGGAGATGATCCCCGCCGCGCGGAACGGCCGGCTTTCGGTATCAAGCCGCAGACGCGTGAGGACCAGCAGGGGGAAGAAATACCAGAGGTGGCAGCCGAGCGCCCCGCGCGGCGGACTCCCCGAAATCAGGGCGAAGAGAAGTTCGAGCGCCAGCGGGAAGCAAAAAATGAACGCGAGATAGGCGAGCCGGACCGTCCGGCCCGCGTCCGGCGCCTCCTGTGTGTCAGGCTTCTCCGGAATGCTGTTTTTCCGCGCCGCGAGGAGCGGAATCAGGGGGAGGGAAATCGGCGCGGCGTAAAGGAGCTGTTCAGCCAGGAAGGCGAACGGCGCCGCCAGATGCCCGAAAAGGGAAGGGATCCTGTTGTCCGAAGCCGACGCGGCGGCATAGGTGAACTGCGCGAAATCGTGGTCGATGTTCCATTTCAGGAGGGGAAGGTAGAGGATGACCGCGGCGGCGGACGTCAGCCAGGGACCGGGCGAAAGCCAGCGGCGGGGGGAGCGGACCAGAAGGAAGAGGACGATCGCAAGCGCCAGGAAGACAATCGTCATCTTGCAGTAGATCCCCAGCCCGAGCGCGATTCCGGTCAGGAGCCACCAGCGCTTTTTGTCTGTTTCGACGCTCCGCAGGCCGAAGTAGGCGGTCCAGATCCAGAAGAGGCCGAGGGTTATGTTGTTGTTATACAAAGTGCTTTCAAAATGAAAGAAGTAATACGCCATCATCGAAAAGACCGCCAGGACCGCCCCCTTTGGAGGGAGATACCTGGAGCTCATCGCGCCGATCCCGGCCAGGGAAAAGAAGACGCAGATCTGCGAGGTCAGATAGGGAGCGATCGCCGCCCGGCGGGTGAGTGTGTAGACGGCCTCTAGAAGCCAGCAGGTCAGTGCGCCGTGTTTCGGCGTGGCGAGGACCCAGTTCTGGCCGGTCAGAATCATCTCCATCACGTCGGGGCGGTAGTTTGCGATCACGAAGACCGGAGCGACGGCCCAGAAGAGGCTGAAGAGGAGCAGGACGCTCCAGTAACGGTCGGAAAGGGAAGGGACGGCAGACAGTTTCATGGCGCGGAAATTTTCTTTTCATCGGATTCCGGCGGGATGAGCGCGATCCCGACCGGGACATCTTTTTTCGCGAAACGTGATTTCGGCCTGACGGTGTACGCGCCGACGACGCGCAGGGCGGGAAAATCGCGGCGGAGCGCGTCGAGAAACTCGCTGTCCCGTTCCCCCGCGGTCCAGAGGAAGAGTCCCCCTTCCCGCCGGACGTCGTCGAGCGAGCCCCACGACGAGTGGCTCGGTCCGGAATAGACACGCGCGCGGTCCCGGCCGTAGAGGCTTACATTCCCCGCCAGCCAGGGCCATGCATCGTAGAGCGCGCCGCGGGTCCACGGTTCGCCCATGACCCACGGCAGAGGACGGCTGTATTCTTCGTGCCAGACCGATTCGGCCAGCGCGGCGACTTCTTTCCCCGGGAAATGGTAGCGGGGGAGATTCTTCTCAAAGAGGGGGGCGAGCGGAACGAGGACGGCGACCCCCAGAAGGCAGGCGAAATCAAAAACGAGGGAAAAGGTCCGGCTGCGCGCGGCGGCGCGGGGCGTTGTTTTCGCTCCGAAGACGGCGAGCGCCCAGACCGAAAGCGGCATCCAGATGTGGCATCCCAGGTCACACCGGAGGAAGACCCCCCCCAGCGCCGACCAGGCGAGGTTGAAGAGGAGCGGCCCGAAGAGGAGCCAGTTCAAATAGCGGCGTTTCCAGGCGTCCGCCTCAGGCTTTTCCGGGAGGGGAGCTTCTTCCGGCCGTTTCCCTTTCCCCCGCCACAGGATCGGAATCAGGCAGAGGAGGGGAGGGAGAACGAGGGGGAGCTGGTTGCTCAGAAATTCGAACGGCGCCAGGAGATGTCCCCGCCACCCCTCCTGGCGCGGCGCGTTCCCCGCGGCGTAGGCGAGAGAGGCAAAGAACTCGCTTTTCAGGAGCCAGACGATATACGGCATGAAAATGAGGAACGCGGCGGCCGTTGAAATCCAGGGGCCGGCGGTCCGCCAGACATGCCGCTTGCTGCGGTCGGCGGTCAGGAAGAGGACGATCACCAGCGCCAGAACCGCTTCTGTGTATTTAAAATAAAGTCCGAGCCCGATTCCCGTTCCGGCGGCGAGCCACCAGATGTTCTTTTCGGTTTCGATCGCTTTCAGAGCCAGGAAGGCGGCGAAGATCCAAAACGCGTCGAGTGTGACCGAGTTGTTGTAGCGCGTCCCTTCCATCTGGAAAAGGTACCAGTAGCCGAACATGGCGAAGGCGGCGGCCAGCGCGAGGTCTGCGTTCAGGTATTCCCGCGCCAGGCGCCAGACCGACCAGAGGGCGAGCAGATTGAAGAGCGCGGCGGTCAGCGAGGGGGCAGCGGCGATTCCGGCGAAGCGCGAGACCAGGTCGAGAAGATTGGCGGTCAGCGCGGGGTGTGAGCCGCTGCCGAAAGTCCATTCCTGCCCGACGAAGAACTGCTCGACAATATCGAGCCGGAAGTTCGGAAAGACGAGGGTCGGTACGACGGTCCACAGCACCGCGAAACCGAGCGCGGCGGTCCAAAACCGGCGCGCCGCCGACGCGGAGGAAAGGGGGAGAGACTCTTTTGTTTTCATAGGCCCGATTTTATCGGCAAGCGCCGAAACGGACAAGGTGAAATCGGGATCCGGCCGTTCGGATTCCGGCGGCGGATGCGCCGAATCGGCCGGCGGGGCGGCCGCACCGAACCGGAAAGGTCCCGGCGCGGAAGAGAGCCGAGGAGCCCGTCCGCAGGGGGCAGCGGTTGACAATCCGCAGGGGGGAAGTTATCCTTTGACGCGGGGGCGTTTCGGTTCGGAGGCGCCCCTTTGCGTGTTGATATTCCGGAAGACTTCAAAAACCGCTCTTTGGCCTTGATATGACCGGCAGCCCTCCTGTTGATCGGACCGACTCTTCCGCTGCGGGTGAGTTCCGCGGTTATTCCGCCGGAATCGTCACTTTTATGGACGGGAAGAACTACGGATGCGACCTTCAGCGCTACGCGATGCAGCGTGTGCTGAAACGGCTCGGCCTGCGTGCGCTTTTGATCGATTACTCTCCGCCGCGGGAAGGAGCGCGTCCCGGCCCGGTCCGGCGCCTTCTCAGAACTTTCAGTCCGCGTTCTCTGGCGAGGGGGGCGCTTTCGCTTTTCGGCCGGCGCGATGCGGCGTTCCGCCGGTTCAACGGGGAGATGCTCGAAAAGACCGGGCCGATCGCCGGGTACGGCGGACTCTCCCGACTGGCGCCGTTCGACTGCTACATCGCCGGGAGCGATCAGATCTGGAATCCGGGCCTGAGCCGCGGCGAAGGGGGGCGGCGCTTCTTTTTCCTCGACTTTGCTCCGGCCGGGACGAAGATATCCTACGCGCCGAGCCTGGGCGTTTCGCGGGTCGATCCCGGCTATGCCGCCCGGCTGAAAGAATCGCTCGCCTCGTTCTCGTGGATCTCGGTCCGCGAAAGGGAAGGGGCCGAAATTATACAAAAGATCCTCAACCGGCCGGTCGACGTTGTCCTTGACCCGACGATGCTCCTTTCGGCGGAAGAGTGGGACCGGCTTGCCGGCCGCGCCGAGCGGTTTCCCGTTCAGGAGGAGAAATACATCCTCTGCTATTCGCTCGGAAATACCGCGGAGATTCTGGCCGAGGCGCGGCGGCTCGCCCCGGTGCACGGCGCGCGGATTGCCCCGATCTGCTATTCGCTCCCCGATGCGCTTCGGCTTAAGAAGATCTGCCCGGAATGCCGGCCGGTTCTAAACGCCGGGCCCGCCGAATTCGTGAGCCTGATCCGCTCGGCGGCGGCGGTGGTGACCGATTCGTTCCACGGAACAGTCTTTTCGATCCTCTACCGCCGCCCGTTCCGGACGATGATGCGCGACCGCCGCGAAGGCGCCTCTTCGATGAACTCGCGTGTCAGGACGCTCCTGGAGACGTTTCATTTGCAGGACCGCCTCTTCGGCCCGGAAGCCTTTTCGGGCGGACCGGCCGAAGAGGCCGATGATGCGGCGGACGAAATACTCCGCCGGTATCGGGAAGAATCCCTGAACAAGCTCAAAGACGGACTCAGAAAGGTGTTGATTCATGAAGAATCAGGTCGTGGATGAAATCGTCTCGCCCGACAAGTGTACCGGATGCGGGATCTGCCGGAATCTCTGTCCTCATGACGCGGTTCGGATGGAACCGGGCCGCGAGGGGTTCCTCCTGCCGGCGGTCGATCCGGCCCGCTGCGCCGGATGCCGTCTCTGCCTGGCGCGCTGTCCGCAGCGGAGAGCGCCGAAAGTCACCCGCGCCGAGAGGCCTGAGGCGTACGCCTGCTGGAACCGCAACCCTGAAGAGCGGGCCGCCAGTTCGAGCGGGGGAATGTTTACCGTTTACGCCCGCCAGATATTCGCCCGGGGGGGCGTCGTCTTCGGCGCGGGATATGACGGGCGGCTCGACGTGCGCTACCGTGCGGCGCGGTCGGCGGAAGAGCTCAAGCCGCTTCTCTGCTCGAAATACGTTCAGGCGGAGACCGGAACGGTCTACCTTGAAGTAAGGGAGGAACTCGCCGCCGGCCGGCCGGTTCTCTTTGTCGGAACCCCCTGCCAGGTTGCCGGCCTGTATAATTTTCTGAATGACGATCCGCCGAACCTCTACACCTGCGACTTTCTCTGTCACGGGGTTCCCTCCCCTCTCTTTTACCGCAAATGGCTTGACCACCTGGAAAAGGCTTTCAAATCGCCGGTCTTTTCGATCAATATGCGCAGCAAACGGCGCAGGCGGAACATCATGGGGGTGGAACTGCGCCTGAGCTCCGCGCCCGAACGCCCGCTCGACTTCGCGTGGCATGACCGGAAGATGGAATATCTCGGCCGCGCGTTTCTGAAGAACTATTCTCTCCGAAAAAGATGCTACACATGCCCGTATGTCAGGATGCCGCGCCTGGGAGACGTGACCCTCGCCGACTTCTGGAAACTGGGGGATCTCGGCCCTGACGAGGCGGAAAAGAAAGGCGGGGTTTCGCTGAACCTGGTCAACAGCGGGAAGGGGAAACGGCTCGTCGAAATGTCGGCCGCCGACGCGCGCTATGTGCGGCGCGAGCTTTCCGAGGCGGTCGGCGGAAACTCGTCCCTCCGCGGATACACGCGCGAGCCGCTCGAACGCGACAATTTCGTGACCGACGCGGCCATGTATGATTACGAAACGCTCATCAAACGGTACCACAGGCAGCTCTTCGGTTCCAGCCTTGAACAGCTGAAGACCGCCGTCAAAAAGCGGCTCCGCCCGCTGATCGGCCGCCTGAAAGGCGGGTAAGCGGGCGCTCTGCGCTTCAGTTCAGATAGCCTTCCAGGATCGACCTGAGGAGCGGTTCGGGCTTGAATCCCATCTCGCGCCCGGCCTCTTCCCCGTTTTTCAGGATGACCAGCGTCGGGATGTTCTGGATCCCGAACCGGGCGGCCAGTCCCGGACTTGCATCGACGTCGGTTTTGAAGAAGCCGACTTTCCCCTTCATCTCTTCGGAGAGCTTTTCCAGGATCGGGGCGATCATCTTGCAGGGCCCGCACCAGGTTGCCGAAAAGTCGAGGACCGCCAGCGGGCATTCCTGAACCTGTCCGTATTCCGCTTCACTAATGACTTTGACCATTCTTCTGTCTCCTTTGCCGGTTCGGGTGGATGGCTACTGTTTCTGTTTTGCCGCGAGGAAAGCGGCCGCCGAGAGCGCCGCCACATTCCCCTGGCCGGCGGCTTTGATGTACTGGTACGGGGGGCCGGTGATGTCTCCCGCCGCGAAGCAGCCGGGAATGTTCGTCTCCATCCGCGGGCCGACCTTCACATGGTTCCCTTCGAGTTCCAGTCCCGGCATCAGTTTGTCCGGCGCGATCGTCTCCCGAAGGATGAAGATTCCGTCGGTTTCGTACTCCCCGCCGTCCGTCTTCAGTATCCGCGCCGATTTTTCGCCGGCAATTTCGACCGGCTTTTCACGGATCACTTTCACGGCCGGAGCCGTCCGGACGTCCCCGCTGTATTGCGGGAAGTAGAGAACCTCGTCCGCCAGCTCCGAGAGGAAATCCGCTTCGCCTTCCTCTTCCGGCGTGTATCCGATCACCGCCGTCTTCTTTCCGCGGTAGAGGGCCGCGTCGCACGTCGCGCAGTAGCTCACCCCCCGTCCCAGGAACCGGTCTTCCCCCGGAAGGCCTTTTGACAGCGGCAGGCCGGTTGCCAGGATCAGGGTCTCCGCCTCGTACATCGAGTCGATGCCGCCGGTCTGGACTGCGAAATAATCCCCCATCGCGTAGATGTTTTTGACCTGGCCGCCGGTGATCCGGATTCCGGCGCTTTCCAGGTGTTCGAGAAAGGCCGCCCGCATCGCCGGACCGCTCACGTCCGGCAGGCCGAGGTAGTTCCGGATCGAGTCGGCTTTGCTTATCTTCGGGCTGAGCCCGTCCGGGCCGATCAGAAGGAGGCTCCTGTTCCGGGCCTGCGCGGTCAGCGCCGCTTCCAGGCCGGCGGGACCGGTTCCGATGATTGCGATGTCGTATCTTTTCATGGGGCTCTTTCTCTTCCGGCGCTCCGGGGAATCCGATCGGGAGAATGTTACGGATACCCATTATAAACGGTCCCCCTTCGGCATGCCAGGGGGAGACGGCCTCTTTGCCGGCGGCCTTCCGAACACGCCGCGGCGCCGGACGGAACAAAAAAGGCGGGCTTCCGCCCGCCTTTTAAGCGCCTTTCGGTCTCAATTTCAGTTGAGCATCCACTTTGCCATTCGCAGGCAGGTGGTTCCCATATTCTCGTACCAGACGGTCAGAAGCGAGCCGTCGGGCAGCTGAACGGTCGAAGGATACCCGACGTCGGTGATCCGCGCGTCGTCGGAGATCGTCATCGCCTCGGACCAGGTCTTGCCGTTGTCGGCCGAGACGCGGGCGCGGTTCCCCATCCCTTCGCGGCGGTAGCCGTACGTCATCAGGAGACGGCCGTCGGCCAGGCGGAGAAGGTGCGAGGGGTGTCCCCAGACGCCGATCGAATGGATTTCGGACCAGGTCTTGCCGCCGTCGGCCGATTCGGTCTGGAGCGTTTCGCCGCCGTTCGCCTCGTTGTGGTTGCGGATCTGCACCACGATCGTTCCGTCGGCGGCCTCAACCCCGTGCAGCTCGTGATAGAAGCCCGACTGTTCCCCCGGCCGCGGCGGGATGATCGAAAGGACGTTCCAGGTCACGCCGTCGTCGGTCGATTCGGCGACCCCCATCACGTGTTTCGGCTGGTTGAATTCGCGGCCCGGATAGAGGAGCCGCCCGTCGGAGCACTCGAACGGGCCGTGCGGACTGTTGAACGGGGTGGCGTACCGCGCCGACCAGTTGATTCCGTTGTCCGTCGAGCGGAGCATCCAGGAACCGACCTCTTTTTGCCGTTCCTCGTCGCTCATTCGCGCCTTGACGGCCAGCCAGCGTTCGAGCTGCTCGTCGCTGAACTCGGGGGCCCGTCCCTCCTGGCGGCGTTTGAGTTCGTCGTTGAGAATATTGATATACCCGTTCTCGGTAAAGGTGGTGACCAGGAGGGTTCCCTTGTGCGTGACGAGGACGCCCGAGTCGCGGTCGTCGGTCGGGCCGTCGTAAAGCGTCTGCGGCCAGGTCCAGGTTCCGCCCAGGTCTTTCGAACGGAAGAAGTCGACCCGTCCGAACGGGCAGACGTGCGCTTCCCGCGCCGAGGCGACGACGTAAAGCTCGTGGGTTTCGGGATGGATGCCGACCGTCGGCCATCCGTAATAGATTCCCGGGTGGCGGGCGATCAGTTTGATCTCCTGAATTTCAAAAGCGGGCGCCTCCGCGGCGTGAACGCGGCTTCGCTGTGTGACAAGCGCCGAGGCCAGAAGGCCGGCCGATGCGGTTTGGAGGAAACGGCGTCGAGAGATGGTCATCGGTTTTCCTTTCGCGTTTTAGAAAGTTTGTATTCAAAGCTGTCGCACAGGGCGAGCCAGCTGGCCTCAATCACGTTTTCGTCGGCGCCGACCGTTCCCCAGACTTCGTCGTCGTCCTTGCTTTCGATGACGACCCGCACCCGTGCCGCGGTGGCGGCTTCGGAATTGAGAACGCGGACCTTGTAGTCAATGAGCGACATGTCGCGGATTTCGGGATAGACCGAGGTGAGCGCCTTGCGCATCGCCGCATCGAGCGCGTTGACCGGGCCGTCCCCCTCGGCGACCTCGTGCCGGATGATGTTCCCGATCCGGAGCTTGACCGTGGCGGCGGTTTCCAGAATGCCGCTCTTCCCCGAGGTGACGTCGGTGTGGTAGCTGATCCGCTCGAAGTGGGGGAAGTAGATTCCCATCGTTTTGCGGACCAGAAGGTCGAACGAGGCTTCGGCCGACTCGTACGAATAGCCTTCGCTCTCTTTGCGGACGACGACGTCGAGGATTTTGTTCAGCAGCTCGGGATTGTCGCCGATTTTGTACTTCTCGGTGCGCGCGGCGATATTCGAGCGACCCGAAAGCTCGCTCACCAGAACGTGGCGTTCGTTCCCGACGAGCTGCGGATCGATGTGTTCGTAGGAAGAAGTGTTGCGGCTGATTCCCGAGACGTGCATTCCCCCCTTATGGGTGAACGCGCCGCGGCCGACATAGGGCTGGCGGGGGGACGACTTGACGTTGAGGACTTCGTCGACGAACTGCGAAAGGCGGGTCAGCCGTGCCAGGGAGTCGGGCAGAAGCAGGTCGTAGGCGCCGTTCTTTTTGGTCATGAGATTGGCGATGATCGTCACCAGGTTGGCGTTGCCGCACCGTTCGCCGAATCCGTTCACCGTCCCCTGAACGATCGAAGCGCCGGCGTCGACGGCGGCCAGCGAGTTGGCGACCGCCATCCCGCAGTCGTTGTGGGCGTGAATCCCGACCGGAACCGAAACGGCGTCGGCGACCGCGCGGACGCCTGCGGCGATCTCTTCGGGCATGCTCCCCCCGTTGGTGTCGCAGAGATGGACCGATTCGGCCCCCGCCTCGGCGGCGGTGCGGATCGCCCGAATCGCGTAGCCGGGGTCGGACTTCCAGCCGTCGAAGAAATGCTCGGCATCAAAAAAGACGCGCCGGCCGCGCGCGGCGAAAAAAGCGACCGTCTCGGCGATCATTTCGAGGTTCTCTTCGAGCGTGGCGCGGATCACTTCGGTCACCTGGAACGACGAGGATTTTCCGACCAGGGTGACGACCGGGGCGCCGGAATTGAGCAGGCTCATCAGGCCGGCGTCCTCTTCCGGCTTTAACCCCTTGCGGCGCGTCATGCCGAACGCGCAGATTGCCGAATGTTCAAGAGGGCGGTCGGCGATTCGTGTGAAAAAGGCGGAATCCTTTTCGTTCGAAGCGGGATACCCTCCCTCGACGAAATCGAATCCCATGTCGTCAAGGCGTTTGGCGATCAGGAGTTTGTCCTGCAGGGAAAAGGTGATTCCTTCGGCCTGGGCGCCGTCACGGAGTGTCGTGTCGTAAATCTGGATCCGACGCATGCGTTGCTGGTCCTCTTTTCAAAGGGGAAAACTCCCCGCGCACCCGCTGCGCGCCGCCCGGGAAGAGCCACTGGAAAGGGGCTTCCGCACTGGGGGGAGTCTATAACCCATTATCCCCCGTTTGCGCGGTTTGTCAATGCGCTTTTCTCGGTTTCGGACGTATGAAGCCGTAGAGCAGGAGGAGGGGAATCAGAACGAAAAGGAGCCGGGGAACGAGCGCCGCGATGAGCCCTGCGGCCGGTACGGAAATGAAGAGCCACCGGGGGAGGCGGCTCAGCTGCGGCCACGCCATCCAGAAGACCGTCATGAAGATCGCGGTGCGGAGAAACGCCCCGAGTGTCAGCTCGTCCCGGCCGTAGACCGCGGCGGCGAGCGTCCCGATCCAGAGGATCACGGCAATCCAGCCCGCCTTGGCGCGGATAGGCATCTCGAACCAGTTCAGCTTGGACGGCTTCGGCATCTCAGGGGGTTTCTTTTCGGGGGTCGTTTTCGATGGCCAGCTCGTAGAGAACGGGCCACTCTTTCCCGGTGATGAAAAGGCGGCGGCCGGTCCGGTCCCAGGCGATTCCGTTCAGGACCCGTTCGGGGTCCCCTTTGCACTCTTCGGGGATGTAACGCGAAAAGTCGAGCAGCTGGATCACCTCGCCCGAGTCCGGGTCGATCCGGGCGATCATCGCCGTCTCGAAAATGTTCGCCCAGATTTCACCGTCGATCCATTCCAGCTCGTTCAGCCGGGGAATCGGCGCGCGCCGGCCGGTTTTCGGATTGGTCCAGAAGACGCGGATCTCGCGAACCGGCCTGAAATCGGCGGGATCGCGGAACGTGATCCGGTTCGAGCCGTCGCTCATGACCAGTTCGGCGCCGTTTTCGGTCAGGCCCCACCCCTCCCCCTTGTAGGAGAGCCGTTCCAGAAGGCGGAGCGAACCGGCGTCGTAGACGAAACAGGTCTCCTCCCGCCAGGTGATCTGATAGATCTTTCCGCTTAGCGCCGCCGCCCCTTCCCCGAAACAGTTCCGGGGAAGCTTTTTCTTTTCGAGCGTCTTCCCGTCGAGCGAAACGCGCTTGATCGCCGAACGGCCGTAGCGGCCGGCGCTCTCATAAAAGAAGAGGGCGCCGTCCGCATCTCCGCCGCAGAAAAGTCCCTGGCAGAACGAGCCGGCGTCATGGCGGAGCGTCCTGACCGGGGTCAGGATCACCTGAGCGGGGAGCGGAGGGTCCTCCGCCGGTTCGGCGGAAGGCGCGAAGGCGAGAAAAACCGAAAGCGCCGCGGCACAAAGGGCGGCGGCATACGGAAACCGTTTCATCATTCCCCTCCCGCCGGTTCGCCGCCGCTTCCCCAGAGGGCGCCGTAGCCGTTATCGATATACTCGAGGGAAAGGAGGATCGACTGCTGAAAATCGTGCCGGGCGAACGCCTCACTGCTCCGGCGGAAGAGGATGTCGTTCCGCTTGCGGAGCTCTTCAGAAAGCCGGACGCGGGTCGCGCCGTCCAGCTTTCGGCAGTAGCCGAGAAGCTTTTCGGCGAACGGCGCGGAAGGTCTGGCGTCAACGCGGCAATAGGGGCCGCTGCCGAAACGCGTATGGTTGAGCGGGCGTTCCTTCGGCGGAAAGAGGCTTTTGCGCGCCAGGGCGAAGAAGGCGCCGAGCGAGCCGAGCGAGGCGGCGAACGAGAGGACCGAAAGGAGGAGCGGGATCTCTTTCCCCATCAGGAAGAGGAGTCCCATCAGGAAAAGGCCGAACGCGCCCCCCAGCGTTCCCCACGCCGCGGGAGGGATCGGGTCGCGCTTGACCGCGAATTTCGCCTCGCCGGTCCGGTCTTCGGGATCGGGAAGATCGAGAATCTTCACCACGGTGACCGTGACGTTGTCCGGTCCGCCCGAAAGGTTCGCCAGACTGACGAGCGCCTGAACCGCCTTGGCGGGCGGGAGCAGGCTGAGGATCTGTCCCATTTCGGCGTCCTCGACCTGGCCGGAAAGGCCGTCGCTGCAAAGGAGAAACGTGTCCCCCTTTTTCAGAGGGAACGGCCCTTCGAGATCGACCTTCGGGTTCGAGCCGGGACCGAGAGAGCGGGTGATGACGTTCTTCGGAATGTGGGGGGGGAGCTGGGACGGATCGACTTTTCCCTTTCGGGTCAGTTCCCAGAGAAGGCTGTGGTCGAACGTGATCTGCTCGTACCACCCGTCGCGCAGGCGGTAGGTTCGGCTGTCCCCCACATGGGCGTTAAGCGCCCCTTCGGGAAGGAGGAGAAGCACGTCGGCGGTCGTGCCCATGCTGCGGAACGCCTCGTCGGACTCTCCCTGCAGCTTGATCTGCTGGTGCGCGTCGGCGATCGCGTCCCGAATCGCTTCGTGCGGGGGCTGTTCGACCCGTTTTGTGTAACTCTGCGAGGTGAGAAGGACGGCCATCTCGCTGGCGCGTTCCCCGGCGGCGTGCGCTCCCATCCCGTCGGCGACCATGAAGAGATGGCCCCGTTCGCGCCAGAGATGCTTGCTGGCGGCCGGAATTTCAATGTGCGCGTCCTGGTTGTTCGTTCTCTGCATGCCGACGTTCGAGACGGCGGCGTAGTCGAGGGAGGAAGACCACCAGTTTTCGGCGGGTTGCGGTTCGTGAGGGGTCATAGACAGCGGTGCAGACACACGATCAAAAAGCCTATGGCGAAACAGACGCCCGCCGACGCGAGGATTGCCCGAAACGTCATCGGCGGCTGAGGTCTGCCCGCGAAACAGGCGTGTACTTCTTTTTGGAGGGCTTTCCAGT
>JAEEGL016543460.1_pt1 | contig 13294 bp, 10 predicted proteins | sample 9134231 | NCBI WGS metagenome assembly JAEEGL01 (sample SAMN16246548, study PRJNA631951) | gut metagenome | biome: gut microbiome; feature: rumen; material: fiber-attached | host: Bos | place: Iran: Karaj | collected 2018-10 | reverse complement strand
TGTATCAGTATAAATTATATTATCTAATTTATATTTAGTAAGATCTAACTTCTTCTCTAAATCGTTTTTATTTACTACGATAATGTATTTTTTATTCTTAATCTTATTTAATAATTCTTCCTCTTCTTTAGTAATAGCTTCGTTATTATTGAATACAAATAGTACAAGATTGGCTTCTTCCATTTTATCTAAGCTCTTTTGTACACCAAACTTCTCTACTACATCGTCTGTCTTTCTTATTCCTGCAGTATCAATAAAATTAAGTGCTATACCATTTAGTGTGATACTACCTTCGACTGTGTCTCTAGTAGTACCTGCTATATCAGTAACTATTGCTTTGTTCTCACCTAAAAGCATATTAAGAATACTACTCTTACCTACATTAGGCTTTCCAATAATAGCAACATCTATTCCTTCTTTAATTATCTTCTTGTTCATACTTTCTTTAACAATTAGATTTAAAGAATTAGTCATTTCATCTACTTTATCTTTAATAGAATTTATAGTAACAACTTCAGCATCTTCATATTCAGGATAATCTATATTAACCTCTATATTTGCAAGCAAATTAAGTAAATTATCTCTAAAATCTCTAATAATACTAGAAAGATTACCACTTAAATGACTAACAGCTACGTTTAATGCTTTATCAGTTTTTGAATCAATAACATCCATTACTGCCTCTGCTTCAACTAAATCTATTCTTCCATTTAAGAAAGCTCTCTTAGTAAATTCTCCAGGAAGAGCTAATCTTGCTCCTTTAATAACCATTAGTTCAAGTATTTTATTAGTAACTGCAATACCACCATGACAATTAATCTCTACTATATCTTCTTTAGTATATGTTCTAGGAGCTCTCATAACTGCTACAAGAACTTCATCTAATACCTTATCTTTATCTATAATATGACCATAGTTTAAAGTATGACTATCTACTTTAGTTAAATCTTTTCCCTTAAAAACACCATTAACTAGTTCAACGCACCCTTCTCCACTTAATCTAACTATAGATATAGCTCCTTTACCTAAAGCAGTTGAAATAGAAACTATAATATCATTCATATTATCACCCCTTATGAAAAATAAACTCAATATAACATTGAGTTTAATTTCTAGTCATTTCTTACTTTTATAACAACGTATCTATTTGGTTCTTCACCAAAACTCTCAGTATACACATATCTATCATCATTCAATGTATTATGTATAATTCTTCTTTCGTAAGAATTCATTGGATCAAGTTTTACTTCAACTTTAGTCTTAGCAACTTCTCTAGCAAGTTTATGTGCCATTCTTTCTAGATTCTTTTGTTGTTTTAACTTATATTCTCCAACATCTAAATTAAATTTATAATAATATCCTAATTCATTGAATACTATTTGTCTTACAACAGTAGTAAGAGCTGCCATATTCTTTCCATCTCTACCTATTAAAAGGTTATTTTTATCACTGAAAAGTGTAATATTTAAAATATCATCTCTTACTTTTACTTCTGCATTTACTTCAAATCCCATATCTTTAGTTATTTTAAGTAATGCTTCTTTTATAAAAGTATGTATATCTTCTTTTTTAGTTACTACTATTTCAACCTTCTTAGACTTAAATAATCCACCTTTTTGTTCTTTAACACTATAAAGTATATCTTCTTTATTTACTCCAAGATCACTATAAGCTTCATCAAGTGCTTCATCTTCTGTTTTTCCTACATATGTATACTTTTCCATGTCTAAACCTTCTTTCTTTCTTCTTTAGATTTTTTTACTAATATATTCTGAACTACTGTAAATAGATTCGTTATAACCCAATAGATATTAATTGCAGAAGTCATAAATATAGACATGAATAATATCATAAAGAACATAATCTTATTCATCTGTTCAGCTTGTGCATTAGCTGGATTACTAGTTGAATTTAGTTTTAATGAGAAGAATGTAGTTACTCCAACTAAAATAGTTAATATGATATAGAATATTGCAGGTCCTATACCTGTCGTAATTCCAACCATTGGTGTAGTTCCAAGTTGCCATACAATAAACTTTTCTTCAAATATTGCAGGAACCCTATTAATTGCTTCAAAGAAAGCAATAAATACAGGTAATTGAATAAGTGCAAATAAGCATCCAGTTACAGGATTAATATTATATTTCTTATAAATTGCAGCCATTTCTTGAGACTTTCTCATCATAGACTCTTGATCATCTTTACCTTCATACTTCTTTTCTAACTTTTGAAGTGCTGGTTGAGCTTCCTGAAGAAGTTCAGATTGCATTGCAGTCTTCTTAGTAAATGGGAATGCAATTAACCTCATAGCAAGACTTACTAATATAAGTGATAATCCATAGCTACCTACAAAACTTCCTATTTTAAGAAGTACCCATGCAAGTGTTTTAACAAATACAGTTGACCATAGTCCATCATATTCTTTAAAACTCTTAGTTAAACTAAAAGATTTACATGAAGGTAAACTATTAATATCAATACCATTTTCTGTATATATTTTAATAGTATCACTATCTGTTGGCTGACATAAGATGTTTTCAGTTAAACTTTGTCCTGTTTTAGGATTAGTAATAACCTTACCATCAGTTCCTTTAAGTTGTTTTGTACAACCAGTAATTAATAACACCAACAAAATAAGTACAATTAACTTTCCCCTACTCTTCTTTGTTTTTTTCATCAAATTCTCCTTTACTTGCGTTTGTTTAATGTTTCAATAATTTCTATAAAAGAATTACACTTTGTTTCAAAATCACAAAGAGTAAAATCTTTCCTTAATATTATAATATAATCATATCCATTTTGGTAGTATTTTTTATATTTATCTATTATCGCCCTAGCCTGTCTCTTATATAAGTTCCTGTGAACAGCATTTCCTAGCTTTTTACTAACACTAATACCAAAACGATATCTATCTAAGCCATTTTTGTTTAAATAGATAGTAAATAGATTATTTTTAGAATAAAGACCGTTATGAATTGAATCATAAAAATCTGAATTCTTTTTAACTGTATGATATTTATTCATAACACACCTTCTTATCCTTATTATATAATATATATAGATATTTACAAACAAAAAAGCCACTGCAACGAGTGGAATTTTTATACTAATTTCTTACGACCTTTAGCTCTTCTTTTATTTAGAACCTTAGATTTAACACGAGCAAAGAATCCATGCTTTTTAGCTCTTTTTCTATTATTAGGTTGATAAGTTCTTTTCACAATTCCACCTCCAAACTAAAATCGAATTTATTATATAAACTACCTGTCGATTTGTCAATTAAAATCATATCAAACATATGAAAATATAGCAATAAAATATTAAAATAATCCACAATTTCCACAAAATTCACAGGTATGTTGATAACTTAATTAACATTGTAAATAAAAAATTTGTGGATAATGTGGAAAAGTTAAAAAGTCTTTTATATTTAAAGACATATATTATGGATAAAATTGTGGATAATCTGTGCATTAATTTTTTTTAATGTTTTCCTATTCACATTTGTCCACAATTAAGTTAAAATAACTCTTAGATTTAGACATTTCAGGGGGTGATATGAAATGGACAATTCTACACTTTGGTCAAAGATACTTGAAAAAGTAAAACCTGAGATTAGTTCACTTATGTATGACACCTGGTTTAATGAGACTAAATTATATAAAATTGAAAATGGTGTAGCAAAGATCATCGTGCCATATCCATTTCATAAAAAACATCTTGAAGAAAACTACGCAACTTATATAAAATCTTTATTCATCGAAGAAATAGGGGAGTCATTAGAATTAGAATTCCTCATAGAAGAAGAAATAATAGATACAAAAGAGAATAACATTGTTGAAAACACATATGAAACAAATATTAATGAACAAAAAAGTGAAGATGATATTCCTTTTGAATCAAATTTAAATAAAAATTATACTTTTGATACATTTGTAGTAGGTAATAGCAACAAATTTGCTCATGCTGCAGCTCTAGCAGTAGCAGACAAACCTGGTGAGACATATAATCCATTATTTATATACGGAAACAGTGGGTTAGGGAAGACGCATTTAATGCATGCTATTGGTAATTATATTGAAAAAAATAGCAACAAAAAGGTATTATATGTCACAAGTGATACTTTTCAAAAAGAATTCACAAGAATTGTTACTAAAAATGAAAACTATGAATACATGGACTTTTTTAGAAAAAAATATCGAGATATTGATGTACTAATACTTGATGATATTCAGTTTTTAGAGACTGCACCATCGACAAGACAGGAGTTTTTCCACACTTTCAACAACTTGTATGGTGAAAAGAAGCAAATTATCATATCGAGTGATAGATCACCAAACGATTTAAAAATGTTTGAGGATAGGTTACGAACAAGATTTGGATGGGGTTTAACCGTTAATATATATCCTCCAGACTATGAAATGAAACTCGCCATATATAAACGAAAGATACAAGGAGAACAACTTGTTGAACAAATACCAGAAGAAGTAATTGAGTATATGGCATCTAATATTGGTACAGATATACGAGAAATAGAAGGAAGTATTAACAGATTACTTGCATATGGAACTATGATGGGAGTAAAAATTAGTCTTCCAATTGCAGTAGAAGCATTATCTGATATGATAAATAAAGGATATAGTGAAAAAAATGATATCTCTAGAATAGAGAAGATTGTTGCAGATTACTTTAAAATATCTATAGAAGATCTAAAATCTAAAAAAAGAAATGCAGATATAGCATTTCCAAGACAAATTACAATGTATTTAATAAGAAAATTAACTGATGAATCCTTTCCTAAAATAGGACTTGAATTTGGAGGAAAAGATCATTCGACAGTTATGCACTCATGTGAAAAGATTGCCAAAGAAATAAAAGTTAATCAAAGTTTAAAAGAAACGATAGAAAAATTAGAAAGCGACATAAAAACATAGATTTATGAACACATAATCCACATGTATGTGCAAAAATAAAGCTTATAAAATAAAGGAAATATAGACATTTCCACATTATTCACATCAATAATAACATTAATATAAAAAAAGAAAGAAGGAATTAAAATGAAATTAAAAATTAAAAGAGAATTATTACTAGAAAATTTAAACAAAGTATCTAAAGCAATCTCCACTAAAAACTTAATACCAACTTTATCTGGAATAAAGTTTGAACTAACAAAAAAAGGATTAACATTAACTGCTTCTAATAATGATATAACAATTCAAAAATTCATTGAAATGGATAAAGATGTCATAAATGTTGAAAAAGAAGGAAAAATCATCATTCAAGGAAAAGAAATCCTTGATATTGTTAGAATTATACCAGATGAAGAAATAAATATAGATGTAGTAGACGAATTAAAAGTTCTAATCTATACAGATGATGAAAGAATTAAATATGATCTTAATGTTATAAATATTAATGAATATCCTAATATTGAGCTAGAGAAAAGTGATAATTTTGTAGAAATTAATAAAGAAGAATTCCTTAATATAGTAAGAGAAACAGCATTTGCTACATCTACAGATGAATCAAGACCAGTTTTAACAGGTATTAATTTTAAAATAAATGGAGACATACTTGAAAGTAGTGCTACAGATTCATATAGATTAGCTAAAAAAGAAATAAGACTTAAAAAAGTTGTTGAAGAAGTTCATAATATTATTATTCCTGGAAGAAACATAGTTGAATTCAGTAGAATTATCGATAGTAAAGAAGGAAATATTAAATTACATATATTTAATAATAAGCTTTTATTTGAAGATGAAAATTTATTATTCCAATCTAGATTAATAAGTGGAAATTATCCAAATACTTCAAAATTAATTCCAGAAGATTCAATACTTAAAATTACAGCTAATTTAGGAATGCTAAGAAGTGTAATTGAACAAGCTAGTATTTTAACAAGTGATAAAGAGAAAAACGTTGTTAGTTTATCAACATCTGGTAATTTATTAACAGTAAAATCTGTTTCTAACGAAAAGGGTAGGGCAGAAATGAAAATGGAAGTTAAAAAGAATAACAACGAAGATATAACTATAGCATTTAGTGCAAAATATATGACAGAAGCATTAAATGCACTTAGAACAGAAGAAGTAGAACTTTCATTTGTAGGTGAAGTTAAACCAATAACTATTAAAAATACAGAAGAAGATGGTCTAATTCAATTAGTAGTACCAATTAGAACTTATTAAAAAAATAACATTTTTCGACAAAATTCGACAAAAAGTAACAAAAATTGGTGATATTTTATCCTTATAATTTTTTTGAAGGGGGATAAAATATGAAAAATTATGAAATTAACGATGAAACATATGCAGTAATAGGACAAAATAGTATTTCTTCTAAAATAATTGAGAAATACGATGATTATGATGTAGATAGTGATGCCTATAGTGTTATGGAAAGTAGCTGTGAATACTATGGAAGTAGCTATAAAGGAAGGATTAAAGGATCTAAAACTATATTAAATTGTAGTTATAAATTACCTATATTAGTGGAAGAAAGTACATTTTTAATATTTTTTCCTACAAAATCTTCATTAGAAGATGATTGTGTATGGGTAAATTTAAACAAGATTAAAGGTATAGAAAAGGTTGATTCTAAAACAAAAATAATCTTTGAAAATGACAAGTCTATAGTTGTCGATGCATCTAGAATTTCAATAGAGAATCAGATTTACAGATCAACTAGGTTAGAGAGCCTATTAAGAAAGAGAATTGAAGGTAAAAAAAGAGGTTAAAAACCTCTTTTTCGTTGTTTTTTGCCCTTTTTTGTGATAAAATATATATGTATGTATGGGAATACTTGAATAGGGTTATGGTGAAAAAAATGGGCAATTTAAAAAAAATAATTGATAGTTAGAAAAATTAGTCTATTAAATTTTAGAAATTATAGAAAAACAAGTATAAGTTTTGATAAAAGTATAAACGTTTTAATAGGAGACAATGCCCAAGGAAAAACCAATATCCTTGAGAGTATTTATTTTTTGGCTTTAACTAAGTCATACCGTACAAATGATATGAATTTAATTAATAAGGATTATGACTTTTGCAGAGTAAAAGGTGAAATCAAAGACGATAGGGTAGTTAAGAACCTAGAAGTATTTTTATCAAATGATTCTAAAAAAGTAAGTATTAATTCAAATGAAGTAAAGAAAATAGCAGATTATATAACAAACATGAATGTTATTTTAATATCTCCTGAAGATATTAATATATTACAAGGAACTCCAGCAGATAGAAGAAACTTCTTAAATATCGAGTTAAGTCAGATTTCTAAAAATTATATCAATAAATACAATGAATTTAATAAAATATTAAAAATAAGAAATAATTATCTAAAGTTAATGTATCAAAGTGCTAATAAGGATAAAAGATATCTTGATAGCATTACAGAAAACTTAATAGAAAGAGAAATTGATATATTTATAGAAAGAAATAATTTTATTAATCTTATTAATGATCAAGTTAGTAGCATATATAAAGATATAACTGGAAATGATGGATTTAGAATTGAATATAAAAACAACATAGAGTTCTCAAACTTCGAAAGAGACCATTTAAGAGAGGTTTTAAGAAAAAAGTATAATTCATCACTTAATAAGGAAATTGAGCAAGGAATGACGCTTTATGGCCCTCACAGAGATGATCTAGAATTTTACTTGAACGATGATGACATAAAAGTATTTGGATCACAAGGACAACAAAAGGTAGCAATAATAGCTACTAAATTATCAGAAATAACAATTTTCAAGAATATAACTAATTCATATCCAATATTATTATTAGACGATATTTTTAGTGAACTAGATGTTAAGACAAGAAATAAACTAATTAAATATATTAATGATAACTTACAAGTAATTATTACATCAAATGATACTAAAGGTATTTCTAAAAAGTTTTTAGAAAAAGCAAAAATATTTAAAGTAACACAAGGAAATATTACAGAAAAGGTGGTAAGAGAATGAACGAGACAGTTGAAAACACAGAAAAATATGATTCTTCCTCAATTCAAGTTCTAGAGGGACTAGAAGCCGTAAGAAAACGTCCTGGAATGTATATAGGTACAACAGGGGAGAGAGGATTACATCATCTTGTTTGGGAAATTGTAGATAATGCTATAGATGAAGCACTAGCTGGATATTGTGACTTAATAACAGTTACAATAGGAAAAGAAAATACAATTAAAGTTACAGATAATGGTCGTGGTATTCCTACAGAAATCCATCCAAAAACTGGAAAATCAACAGTTGAAACAGTATATACTGTACTTCATGCTGGAGGTAAATTTGGTGGAGGAGGATACAAAGTATCTGGAGGACTTCACGGAGTTGGTGCATCAGTTGTTAACGCCTTATCAAAATGGTTAGAAGTAGAAGTACACAAAGATGGACACATTTATTATCAAAGATATGAAAATGGTGGACATGCAGTAGAACCATTAAAAATAATAGGTGAGTGTTCAAATAAAGACACAGGAACAATAGTAACATTTTTACCAGATCCAGACATATTTGAAGAAACAACAGTATTTGACTATAACATTTTAAAACAAAGAATAAGAGAATTAGCTTTCTTAAATAAAGGATTAACAATAAAATTAAAAGATGAAAGAACAGATGCTGAAGATTCATTTATGTACGAAGGTGGTATAAGTGAATATGTTAAGATGATAAACTCATCTAGAAGCCCAATTCATGAAAGTATATTACATGTTGAAGGAATAGAAAATGACATTTCAATAGAAGTAGCACTTCAATACAATGAAACTTATAATAGTTGTATTTATTCATTTGTTAATAACATTAATACACCAGAAGGTGGAACACATGAAGAAGGTGTAAGACTTGCATTAACAAGAATTCTAAATAAATATGCTACATCTAGTGGAATGCTAAAAGATAAAGATGATAGTTTATTATTTGAAGATGTTAAAGAAGGTATTACATTAATAGTTTCTTGTAAACATCCAAATCCTCAATTTGAAGGACAAACAAAGACAAAACTTGGAAATATTGAAGTAAGACAAATAGCAAGTAAGATTTTTGGAGATGGATTTGAAAGATTCTTAATGGAAAATCCTACAGAAGCTAAAATAATTGTTGAAAAATCAATGACTGCTTCAAGAGCAAGAGTAGCAGCTAAAAAGGCAAGAGAATTAACAAGAAGAAAAGGAGATCTAGAAATTACAAATTTCTATGGAAAATTAACAGATTGTAAGAGTAAAGATCCTTCAGAATCTGAAATATTCTTAGTCGAGGGAGATTCTGCTGGTGGTAGTGCTAAGAAGGGTAGAGATTATATGACACAAGCAATACTACCATTGAGAGGAAAAATATTAAATGTTGAAAAAGCAAGATTAGATAGAGCGTTATCAAATGAAGAAATAAGAACTATGATAACTGCTTTTGGTACAGGTATTGGAGAAGATTTTGATATCAATAAACTTAGATATGACAAAATAATAATAATGACCGATGCCGACGTAGATGGATCACATATTAGAATATTATTATTAACATTATTCTATAGATTCTTTAGAGAAGTAGTAGAAAAAGGTCATGTATATGCAGCACAACCTCCTTTATTCAAAGTAGTATATGGTAAAAACATTAAATATGTTTTAAATGAAGAAGAAAGAGATATGTATCTTAGATCACTTCCAGAAAATGCTAAATATACTATTACAAGAATGAAAGGTTTAGGAGAAATGGACGCTGACGAGCTTAGAGATACTACAATGTCTAAAGAAAACAGAATCTTAAGACAAATAACAGTTGATGATGCAATGGCAGCAGATGACGTGTTTAAAACATTAATGGGAGATGATGTTGAACCAAGAAGAGAGTTCATTGAACAAAATGCTAAATACGTAAGTAACTTAGATATTTAGGAGGGTTTATGGATAGATTAGAACAAAACAATATAGTAAAAGAAGTACAAAATTCGTTTCTAGAATATTCAATGAGTGTTATAGTAGCACGTGCACTTCCTGATTTAAGAGACGGATTAAAACCAGTACATAGACGTATATTATATTCAATGTATGAAAGTGGATATACTCCTGATAAACAACATCGTAAAAGTGCAAGAATTGTTGGAGATGTTATGGGAAAATATCATCCACATGGTGATTCTAGTATATATGAAGCAATGGTAAGAATGGCGCAAGATTTCAGCTACAGATATATGTTAGTTGATGGTCATGGAAACTTTGGTAATATGGATGGTGATGGTGCAGCAGCAATGCGTTACACAGAATCTCGTTTATCAAAGATATCGCTTGAGTTATTAAGAGATATTAATAAAGAAACAATTAATTTCGTACCAAACTTCGATGAAACAGAAAGAGAACCTGAAGTATTACCAAGTAGATTTCCAAATATATTAGTAAATGGAACTATGGGGATTGCAGTAGGTATGGCAACAAACATTCCACCACATAATTTAGGAGAAGTAATCGATGGATGCGTTGCATATATAGATAATAATGACATAACACCACTAGAATTAATGCAATATATCAAAGGACCTGATTTTCCTACAGGAGCAATAATACTTGGAAATAGTGGTATTAAAAAAGCTTATGAAACAGGTAGAGGATCAGTAACAATTAGATGTAGAGCTGAAATTGAAGAAAGTGGAAAAACAAATAGAATAGTAATAACAGAAATACCATATGGTGTTAATACATTAGAATTAAAGAACCGTATAGCAGAATTGGTAAGAGATAAAGTACTAGATGGAATAGCTGATTATCATGAAGAAACTAATATAGAAAATGGAATCAAAATAGTAGTAACTTTAAAGAAAGAAGCTAATCCAAATGTAGTATTAAATAACTTATATAAGCATACAGACTTACAAACAACATTCGGAATTATATTCTTAATGTTAGACAAAGGTACACCTAAGACATTAAATATTAAGGAAATAGTAAGTAAATATATAGATTATCAAAGAGAAGTAATATATAGAAGAACAGAATTTGATCTTAAAAAAGCAGAAGCTAGAGCCCATATATTAGAAGGTTATAAAATAGCACTTGATAATCTAGATGCAGTAATTAATATAATTAGAAATAGCGAAACAGATGTTGAAGCTAAGGAAAAATTAATATCGAACTTTAGTTTGAGTGAAATTCAAGCTGATTCAATCCTAGAGTTAAGATTAAGACGTTTAACAGGATTAGAAAGAGATAAAATAGAGCAAGAACTAGAAGAAATATTAAAATTAATAGTAGAATTAAAAGAAATTTTAGCAAGCAGTGAAAAGATTGATGAAATAATCAAGAAAGAGATGCTTGAAATTAAAGAAAAATATGGTGATGAAAGAAGAACAACTATCGATATGACAGCAATTGATTATATCGAAGATGAATCATTAATTCCAAATGAAGATATCTTAATTACTTTAACTAATAAAGGATATATTAAGAGAGTACAAAAAGATACATTTAGAGTTCAAAATAGAGGTGGAGTTGGAATTAAAGGAGTTCAAACCAATGAGGAAGATTTCCCAGAAAAAGTATTATCATTAAAATCTCATGATCATGTATTATTATTTAGTAATTATGGTAAAGTATATAGATTAAAAGGATATGAAATACCAGAATTTGGACGTACTTCTAAAGGATTACCAATAATTAACTTAATTGAAATAGAAAAAGAAGAAAGAATTACATCAGTAATTACATTAACAAAAGAAGAAGAAAATAAATTCCTATTCTTCACAACAAAACAGGGACTAGTTAAGAGAACTGAAATATCAGAATTTAATAGCATTAGAAATAATGGTAAGAAAGCTATAATTTTAAAAGAAGGCGACGAATTAGTATCTGTTAAAAAGACTGATGGAAATAAAGAAATAATTATCGGAGCAAGCAATGGAAAAGCAGTTAGATTTAACGAAAACGAAATTAGAGTAATGGGAAGAGGAAGTTCCGGGGTAAAAGGAATTCAATTAGGAGACGATGATTTCGTAATAGGTGCTGAAGAGATAATTGAAAATGAAGAAATATTAATTGTTACAGAAAATGGATATGGTAAGAAAACAGCTGTTGAAAACTATAGACTAACTCATAGAGGAAGTAAAGGAGTTTCAACATTAAAAGAAACAGATAAAAATGGTAAACTAATTGCACTTAGAGCAATAATTGGAGAAAAAGATCTATTAATAGTATCAGATACAGGAATAACGATTAGAATTAGTGCAGGTCAAATATCATCACTTGGTAGAAATACACAAGGTGTAAGATTAATTAACTTAAAAGATAACCAAAAAGTAGCAACTGTAGCAATACTTGATTCAACTTTAGAAGAAGAAAATATGGAATTTGTTGAAAATCAAGAAGAAAATAACGAATAAAGCTATAAAATAACGATAAATTGTTGAAAAAACAACACATTTATAGTAATATAATGATGATGCAATAAATACGGCTGAACCAGGTCAGGACAGGAATGTAGCAGCCTTAAGGTATTTAGTATTTATGTGCATCATTTTTTTTGGGGAAAAAGAAATATGAAAACTAATATTTATTACATGAACGAAGCAATAAAAGAAGCAAAAAAAGCAGATAAAATTAATGAAATTCCAGTAGGAGCAATAGTTGTAGATGAAGAAGGAAATATTATTGGAAGAGGGTATAATAAGAAAGAAACATCATATAAAACAATTGCGCACGCAGAAATAGAAGCTATAACAAAAGCAAATATAAAAAAACAAAATTGGAGACTAATGAATTGTACTATGTATGTAACATTAGAACCATGTGAGATGTGTAAAAAAATATTAAGTGAAGCAAAAATTAATAAAATCTATTATTTATTAAAAAATAATTCTGTAAAAAAAGAAAAAGTGAGACAAAATAAAATTAAAAATAATGATCAGATTATTTATTATAAAAAAATATTAAATGAATCGTTCAAGAGAATAAGATAAAAGCTTATTCTTTTTTTTATGAAAAGTAGAAAAAGCAATGTTTCACGTGAAACATAGAGAAAATAAAACGAAGAAAATATTTCCCAGAAAATAAATGAGACTAAAAATCTATAAACAAAAATAGTGGAAAAGTATGTTTCATGTGAAACATAGACCAAATACAACAAGAAAATATTTCCCGGGAAATAAAATAGACTGAAACTTATAAACAAAATAGTGGAAAAAGTAATGTTTCATGTGAAACATAGACCAAATACAACAAGAAAATATTTCCCGGGAAATAAAATAGACTGAAACTTATAAACAAAATAGTGGAAAAAGTAATGTTTCACGTGAAACATAGACCAAAT
>JAEEGL014038170.1_pt1 | contig 13294 bp, 15 predicted proteins | sample 9134231 | NCBI WGS metagenome assembly JAEEGL01 (sample SAMN16246548, study PRJNA631951) | gut metagenome | biome: gut microbiome; feature: rumen; material: fiber-attached | host: Bos | place: Iran: Karaj | collected 2018-10 | reverse complement strand
AGCGAAATATTGCCTGGGCAAATGAACTTGAACAGGCCGGCGTTACTGTAATTTATGGACTGGTAAATCTTAAGGTTCACGCAAAAATCCTTATGGTGATTCGCCGCGAAAGTGATACAATCCGCCGCTATGTTCATCTGGCAACAGGAAACTATAATACAAAAACTGCAAAGTTGTATTCTGATATTTCTCTTTTCACTGCTAATCCGCAGATTGCAAATGATGCAACTCTCTTCTTTAATCTGGTTACCGGTTATTCAACTCTGCAGAATATGAATTGTCTCAGTATGGCACCGGTTGCAATTAAGTCCCGTCTCATAGCAATGATAAACCGCGAGATTGAACGCAGCAACACAGAAAACCCTGGTCTCATTATTGCCAAGATGAACAGCCTGACTCACGAGGAAGTAATTTCTGCCTTGTACAAGGCTAGTCAGGCGGGTGTGCGTGTGCTTTTGAACATCCGCGGAATCTGTATGCTGGTTCCGGGCGTTGAAGGCTTGAGTGAAAATATAAAGGTAGTTTCGATTGTTGACCGCTACCTTGAGCATTCCAGAATTTTCTATTTCCAGAATGGTGGCACCCCGGAGCTTTACTGCTCGAGTGCTGACTGGATGAACCGCAACCTTGACCGTCGTATCGAACTTATGTTCCCTATCCTGGATAAGGCTGCTTTTGAAGATGTGAAATCAATTCTCGATACTTACTTTGAAGACAATACTACCGCGATGGAGCTTCAGTCAAACGGAAGCTGGTCACCTGTAGAACGCGGCAAGAAAGAAGAGCCGGTTCGCGCTCAGGAAGTTCTCTACAAAAAATATAAGCTTCTCGAAGAAAAAAAGCCTAAGGGCGAAGAAACACGTTTTGAAGTAAGACGAAAATAATTTATGAGTATTCTGAAATAGTTGGCTCAAAAATGATGACTGAACTTAATGAGCTCAGTGTAAAGAATTGGTCTGCTTTAATTCGTTATGGAATAAAGACCGGCGAGTTTAATGAGGTTGATGTTACTGAAATCGTAAGCATGCTTTTATATTGCTATCAGGGAATCAGAATGTGGAGCAGAATCATACCAGTTAGTAATAAAACAATACATTCGGTTGTGATGAATATAAAAAGACAGCTCTATAAAAAATAAAGAGAAAAGGAGATGGGGTATGATAAAACTTGTGCGACCTTCAAAAGAATTAAAAGAAAAGGCATTGGATTTTAAGAAGGCTTTTTTTGATAATAATGAATTTATAAAATGACTTTTTTAAAATAACGGCGCAAAGATTCTGAAGAGGCGGCCAATCAAACGAATATGAGATTTTATCTTTTTGTAGTCGCCTGGCTGCATCTGAATACAATCTTTTAAAGTCTGGTCAAAATCAGCTTTGACAGAATCAACAAGAGGGGAATCAATAAAGACAACTCCATTTTCAAAATGATGATAGAGGCTTCTGTAATCAAGATTTACAGAGCCGACAGTTGCAATCTGATTATCAGAAATAAAAGTCTTTGCGTGAATAAAGCCCTTCTGATAAAGATAAACTTTTATTCCTTTAATAACAAATGTTTCAAGATAAGTTTTTCCAATACAGAAAGTAATCAGGTGGTCTGGAGTTGCTGGAACAATAATCGAAACGTCCACACCCCGGGCCGCTGCAAATATCAAGGCTTCCTGCAGCTGATTATCAACAAGAATATAGGGTGTTGTTATATTCAGATATTTTTTTGCGCTGTTAATAATGTAGAGATAAATGTTTTCTGCAATATCCTTGTTGTTAAAAAAATCATCTCCGTAAGGAATTGTAATTCCCGGGCAGTCATAGGTTTTATAAGATTGTGGCAGATATGGAGTAAAATCTTCTATGTCTTTTGCAAAGAGATTCCAGCTCTGCAAGAAAAGCTGAAGGAAGGTATGCACAGCCTGCCCCTGAATCTGAACAGCGTTGTCTTTCCAATAGGCAAAACGGTTTTTCTTTCCGCGATTAAAATATTCATTTGAAAGATTAAGGCCGCCGGTAAAGGCAAGCTTGCCGTCTACAATCAGCATTTTTCTGTGGTCGCGGTTATTCAGATGTGTTGAAAAAACAGGAACAATTGGAATGAAAACCCGGGACTTAAAACCGTTCGCTTTGAGATATTTTTGGTAATATGAAGTAGAAATGACAGGAGAGCCAAGGCCATCACAAAGAATACGGACCTCTACTCCTTCCTTTACTTTTTTATGAAGCTCACGAAAAATCTCATTCCAGGAGGTGTCGGGTTCAATAATAAAATATTCCAGAAAAATATATTTTTTTGCAGACCGAATTGCCTCAATCATGTGAGGGAAAACTTCTTCGCCGCTTGAAAAATAGTTAACATCACAATCTGTATATGGGAAAAAGAAATTATTAGTCAGATAATAAATCAAATCAGCTGCATGATTTTTCGAAAGTTCCTTTACTATTTCTTTCTGTGCTTCTAAAGAAGGCGGCGTGCTTTCAGGAAGCAGAATCTGAGTTTTATCCCTAAGCATCGTAAGCTTTTTTGAAAAGCGGCGGGAACCGCGGTTTGTATGATACATAAGATAAGCTGCAATACTGAAAAGCGGAACAAAAATCATAGGAATAATCCAGGCCAGCTTAAACTCGTTACGCCCGTTTTTATTCACCATATAAATCATAAAGCTTGCAGAAAGTACAAGAGAAAATCCAAAGTAGACTTGCAGATATTTTTCAAGGCGAAAAACGAAAAATGCTAATACAAAAATCTGAAGGGCGATAAAAAGAAAGTTGATTATGAGCCGGCTATAGACGCTGCGGTAAAATATTTTGAGACGCTTTTTATCTTTGATATCAATAAACATTTTTTTATCTGACTTTTTCATTCTATAAATATAATAAAACTAATGATGGGTTTTGTCAGTATTCAGAACCTACAAAAATAAGTCCAAATGAAAAGGTGCCCCAGCCCAGAGATTCGATTTAATGATTGCTTCAATTGCCATTTCGAACAATTTGATTCTGGTGACCCGCAATGTTTCTGATTTTACGACCATAGCAGAAAACTCGAATCTTATGATTGAGAATTGGTTTGGTGATGCGCTGTAATTATCGTAAAACTGTAAGCATTCACAGTAATAATACAACCATCAATTTTGACATACCAGTTCTTTCCCTGCCGGGTCATATCTGCCTTGGAATCCAGAATTTTCTCGCGGCACCAGGCAACGACATCTTTTATATCATGGCCAAGCGCAAGGTTACGGCGGATACGGTCTACTCCCATTGGTGTCGTGTGAAGTTTTTCGATGTTTTCTATCAACGCATTTTTCATTATTTATTCCTTAGCGGGTGTATAAACCTCGATGTGATTTCCTTCCGAATCAACAAATTCTGCCACCCAGTTTTTGCCAATTTTTGTAACTGGAAAACAAATCTCCTTGTAAGAAATCTTCCTGTTCATTTCTTCCAAAGATTCAAAACAAATGCTAGGCAGGCAGTTACTTCCATAAGTATGTGATTCACTAACTTTTTTATATGCAAACAGATGAAATCTGAATCCATTAATATCAAAATAGCCGCCAAGCTCACTCTTATTGAGAATCTTCTGTTCAAAAAAATCCTCATAAAATGCAATTGCCCTTTCCAAGTCATCAACAATTATATACAAAGAATCAATTTTGCAATTCATAGCGCTTACTCCATTTATATTTTTCTAACCGGATGTCTTATTACGGTCTTCAATTTTTCGGGTGGAGTTTTACGCGGATCACTCAGGTAGATTTCGTGATGAAGTCTTGTATCTGAAAAATCGAGCTCATATCCGTTTTTTGCCGCAAACTCATCCATCAATTGGATTGTTGCAGGAAGATTTGTCTGTGTAGTCAAAGCCCGGAAGGGCAATTCCATTTTTCTCCTGCCACCAGAAGCCCTCGAGCGGTGGAACAACAAAATCGTAGTAACCCGTTATGCAATAGTCTCCCATCTTGCTCATTTTGATTGTATAAGAGATTGCATACTGAACTGCAAGTGCTGATTTATATTCGTCAGCTTCTTCGTTAGGATTTTCTTAGTTTTTATTTCTTCAAAAGGTGGTCTATTCTTCATGTATTCAGAATATCACGCAAAATATGACAACTAAATGTCATATTTAGTTATATAATTCTGAAATCTTTTCTGCCATTTCTGCAATTTTATTTTTCAAACTCGCTGGACTTGTAATCTTTATCTGCGGGCCAAAACTCAAAAGAATTTCACAAAGCCATGGCGTATCAGGTGCTGTAAAAGTTACATTTACAAATCCATTTTTCTGAGCTTTGATTTCTGAACAGATAAAAGAATCCATAAGATAAGAAATCTTTTCCTGTGTGATTCTGGCTTTTATCTGAATGAGGGGTGCAGAATATTCCGGGGTATTTGCTGCTTCGGCCGCTGTAACTTTTCTTGTGATATTCGCATTTTTTGAAGTCATAGTAAGATTACGCATTCTCGTGAGCTTGAAAAAACGCTCGGCTTTTCGGTTGCAACACCAGCCAAGTAAATACCAGGCCTGTCCGCGGAAAATCAACTTCCAGGGATGTACGGTTCTTTTTTCGCTTCTGCCGTCACCTGTAAAGTAATCAAAAGTTATCTGGTGCTTTTTCAAAATTGAATCACGCAAAATGCCAAAGAGATTTCTAACCTCAGAACCTTCCGGGCTCCAGGGTGCAAAATCAACTTCCAGCCAGTCGGTGTCACTAGTAACAAGACGCGAAAGTTTATCCGCAGCTTTTCTTTCTGGTGTACTTACAAGGCCAACTTTACCGCTCAGGTTTTCAAGTGCTTTGACACTGGAAACAATTGCCAGCCTCTCATCTTCCGAAAGTACAGTATTATCCATTGCAAACTTTTCAGAAATTGCAATTCCGCCACCACGACCTTTGAGAGAATAAACCGGAATGCCGGAAAGAGAAAGCGCTTCCATCCAGCGGTAAACAGTGCGTGTAGAAACTCCAAAGCGTTCCGACATCTCTTTCGCGGTAACCTGCTTTCTGTCAATGAGGATATAAACAAACTCAAACAGCTGATCAATCTGCATAAGGCTATTATTTTAGAATTCTTGTAAGAGCTCACGGCAAAGCATTACAAGGTTATAACGGATTCCCTTGCGCTTGTCCCAGGCTCTCGTATCCCATTCTTCCTGAGAAACATCATCACCGCCATAAATTATTGCACCGTAATCAAAATTACGGAACTGAGCAATTGCAATACAGCCGGCCTGTTCCATCTCAACAATTTTTGCACCCTCAGCCTTACGCTGTTCAACAAGAGCTTTTGTTTCACGGAACATTGTATCTGTTGTCCAGGTGATGCCTGAGAGATAAGGAATCTTATGCTGCTCAAGATAATTTGTGATTTTCTGAGTAATCTTTTTATCAGTATAAATGTAGCGGGAAGGCTCAATGTATTTGTAAGAAAAGCCTTCGTCGCGGATTGCGCCTTCAACAACTAAAAGTTCGCCGACCTTTATGCTCTTGTCCAGAACTCCGCCGCCACCACAGAACATAACCTTAGTCGCTCCACAGGCTGCAAAGACTTCGAGGTTTCCGGCACAGGCAGGACAACCGACATACCCCAGAGTTATCAGAATGTCCGGCTGCTTTTTAAAACGGTAAACGTAAACAGGATTTTCTCCACCGAAATTCCGCTCAAGTTCCAGCTCCCCGTTTTCCATCAAATCATTAATGACTTCAGGAAAGAAAGTAATAATAAGCTTATCAGTAGAAAATTTTTCAAGATTCCATTTGAAGGGATTTACAACAGCGTCTTTGTCATCATCAAATTCCATTACTGGAAAATCATTTTGTGTCAACATAGCTTCCTCCTGAAGTTTATTGATTTATTTTTCACTTATAAAAAGTCCGGTAATTGTAATTGCGGCACCAAGTGCACCTAATAATGAGATTTTTTCCCCGAGTACAAAAAAAGCAAAAATTATAGTAACAAGGGGAATTAAATAAAGACCGCAGCTGACCTTCACAGTTCCTACAGTTTTGCAGGCTTTATTCCAGGCTGCAAAACAAAATCCACTTGCAACAAGGCCCAGGAAAAGAAGGTAAACAACATTCAGAAGATTTGTGAATCTGGCTGTATTTTCCAGAATACTATTCTGCTTGGTAAAAATCATAAGAGGAATCATCATCAAAACTGCAAAAAAGAAAATTCGGCGGGTAGCACAAATCTGGTCATAATTTTTTTTGTTGATAATTGAAATTACAACAGAATAAAGCCCCCAGCAGATTGCAGAAAAAAGCGCCAGAAAATCACCCTTAGGATTGAACTCAAGAGTTTGGTTTCCGTTCAGGCAGACGAGGGTAACTCCTGTAATGGAAATTACAAAGCCGACTATAAACCACAAAGAGAGGTGTTTTTCTTTAAGCAAAATCTGACTGAAGATTGCAGTGAAAAGCGGACAGATACTTACAATAACACTTACATTCGAGGCGTTGGTATAATTAATTGCGATGTTTTCAAAAAGCTGATAAAGGATTACGCCGGTAAAGCCTGCAAGGGCAAAAAGAATATTGTCACGTACAGCAATTTTTTCAAAGCGTGGGCGTAGAATCCAAAGCCCGATATAGGCAGCAATAAATCTGTAAAAAAGAATTTCCAGCGGAGTAAAATCCCGCAAAAGATATTTTGTGCATACAAAGGTAATGCCCCAGAAAAAAATGCAGGCAGCCGCAAGAAGATAACCGAAAACTTTTTTATCACGAAAACTCATGAAAGTGACTATAACACAAAAATGAGGACGGGGCAATTTGCTTATAACTTAAAGCTTACAGATGTCGCATTTTACGCCGCTTGCTTCAACTTTGCAGGTAAAGAGGCAGCCGTCGAGTTCCCCCTTCTGGTCTCGTCCTGAAGTTGTGATGAAAAGTGTATCGAGCCCATCACCGAAGAAGCAGCAGGAAGTTACGTTTTTTGCATCAACTTTTACGGTTGCAAGAAGGGAACCGTCTTTTGTGCTGCGCTGTTCGATGCGGCTTCCGCCCCAGAAGGCTACCCAGAGGTTATCGTCTGCGTCTATACACATGCCATCAGTAAGTCCTTTACCTTCTTCAGCTTTGAATAGAACTTTTCGGTTTGAGATTTTTCCGCTTGTGATGTCGTAGTCATATTCAAAAACAGCATACTCTAAGGTGTCGGAGAAATAAAATTTCTTGTGATCGTGGCTCCATGCCATTCCGTTAGAGATTTTTGTATTTGTCTGAAGAACTTCGATTTTTCCACCAGCCAATGGATCAAGGCAGAAAAGATTTCCGCTTGCTGGGTGAATGTCATCATCTACAGAAGAACCGAAAAACACTCTTCCGGCAGGATCTGCCTTTACATCGTTAGAACGCTGATAGGACTCATAATATTCTGAAAGATCCTGAATAAGAAGTGGTGAAGAACCATCAGCCTTTTCAAGATAAAGACCGTCTGTACCTGCTATAAGATAAGTTCCAGGCTTTTCTGCCGGCACCGCCGAACCAATCGCCTGCCCATAAGAATAAACGTGGCGGCTTCCGTCCGCTCCAAGCGTAAAGAGTTTTCCTTCTGGAATATCAACCCATGAAAGAGTTTTTGTCCGTGAATCATAAAATGGAGATTCACCAAGCTGATATTTTTCTTTTGAAAAAAGTGTGGCTGTGTAGTTTTTCATATAACCTCAAATCAATCATAACTACACTATCCAGCTTCGTCAAATAACAGAGGTTTACAATTATTGAACAAAATCACATAATAAAAGTGAAAAGAAAATATGCCGCAATTTCGTAACAGTGGACATGCCGATTTACCTCTTCATACTGGAACCGTTCCACGCTGGCTTGCCGACCGCATGATGGTTCTTGGTACTCTGATCACAGAATCTCTTGTTGAAAATTTTGGCCCCGAAGAAGTTCTTGTCCGCCTGAGTGATCCTCTCTGGTTTCAGTCCTTCGGTGCTGTAATGGGAATGGACTGGCACAGTTCTGGAATTACAACCAGCGTTATGTATGCGCTAAAAAGAGGACTTAATCCGAGGGCAAAAGAACTTGGTATTTATGTTTGCGGTGGCCGTGGAAAATATTCGAGGATAACGCCTGACGAGCTTCTTGAAATTGCCGGTAAGGAAGGTTTGAGCGGCGAAGAACTTGTTCGTAACAGTAAGCTTGTTGCAAAGGTAGATAATAATGCCGTTCAGGACGGCTTTCAGTTATATCAGCATAATTTTATTTTGACCCGAAACGGAAGCTGGGCAGTTGTTCAGCAGGGGATGAATGGTGCAGAGAAAAAGGCCCGCCGTTATCACTGGTGTTCAACTAACTTACGTTCGTTTGTTGAAGAACCTCATACCGGAGTTGTTGGTGATAATCGCGGACAGATTCTGAACCTAACAGACTCAAAGGCAGATAAAGCCCGTTCTTCAATTCTTGAAATGAGCCGCGAAGATCCTGACCGTATGCTTAATGAAATTTCACAAATTGGAAAACCCGCCAGTCAGATTATTCTTATGCAGGGAGGGGAAAGCCTTCCCCTCGCGTCCACTTCGTTGGCCGCTCCCCCTTCCAGCGGGGGAGACCCCCGCAACGCCCCCTCTCTTCCTCAGCAACAGGAATTGTTTCCGGAACTCGCAGAACAATCTCTTCAGCCGGAAGAAAAAGGTCGCTCAATAATTCTTCCGGCCCATCATGAGGTTCGCGAACAGGATGTAGATCTTAAAAGACTTGGCGGCGTGTTAGCAACGGCTTACCAGAATCAACCCCAGGACTTTGAAAGTCTTTTGCTTACGCCGGGGCTTGGTCCGCGCACTCTTCAGTCTCTTGCCCTTGTAAGTGAAGTTATTTACGGAACTCCAAGTCGTTTTACAGACCCGGCACGCTTCAGTTTTGCTCACGGTGGAAAAGACGGTCATCCTTTCCCCGTTCCCCTGAAAATTTATGACGAATCAATCCGCATTTTGCGTGACAGTATTGAAAAATCTAAATTAGGTTATAAAGATAAATCAGATTGTATAAGAAGACTCCATACAGCTGCCTTAAATGTAGAGCGGAACTGTGCACCTGAAGTAGACTTTGATGCAGCTATTCGTTATGAACGAGAACATTCCAAAGAGTGGGATGGAAAAACAGTATAAAATCAGGAAACTGTAACACTGCCCTGGCGCAGAACTTTTATACTGCCGTTTTCAATCGCAACGAGCGTTGAAGGCAGAGCACCTTTTTTATCTCCGTCATCTATGATAAGGTCTGCTTCGCTGGAGAACTCTGTAGTGATAGCGTCGATTGTGTCGAGAACCGGCTGGCCGCTGCGGTTTACACTTGTGCTGAAAATTGGTGCGCCGCATTTCTCTATTATTTTTCTGAGCCATTCATCTCCCGGACAGCGGAAGGCTACGGTGCGGCTTTCTGGAATTGCAGTTTCGGCGAGCGGAGAGTTTTCTTTTATATGAACTATAATTGTGAGGGCTCCCGGCCATTTTGCAAGCAGGCTGTCCGGTATTATGTCATCTGTGTAGAGGCGCAGGTCTTCCGGCTTTGCGATAAGCTGAATAAGGGGTTTACTTTCTGCACGACCTTTTACTGCACGAATTTTGGCATCGCTTTCAAAATGTGAGCCGGAACTCTTAAGGTCAACAATTCCGCTGAAGCCGTAAACCGTGTCTGTAGGAATTATAACAATGCCACCTTTCTGCAGAACTTCAGCAGTTTTTTCTATTGATGTAGAATCAGATTTTTTTAAAATCATTTTGTACCCCGGATATAAGGATTATCGTGTACTGCATCTTCGGCAGTTTTTTTCCAGCATTTGCCGTCAAACTTATACACTGTTTCTTCGCAGTTTCCTTTGAGACCGCTGCCCCAGAAATTATCAACTTCGTGCTTGTCCAGATAACACATCATACCGGCAAGAAGTGCACCGTGAGCGACAATCATAATGCGGGCCTCTGGTCGGCTTTTTTGAATTGGTTCAATCACTGTCTGAACAAAGTTTTTTGTACGATCACAGACAGACTGAAAAGTTTCTCCTCCCTCAGGCGGAACATAGCGGCCGGGTTCTGTGAAAAAATATTTTCTTGGATGATCAGTATTAATCCATTCATCATAAGGAAGCCCTTCGAGCCCTCCAAAGCTGATTTCGGTTAAAAGAGGATTTCTTATAATCGGATAAGTTTTGTGTCCACGGATAAGACAGGCAGTTTCATAAGCTCTAATGAGTGGAGAGGAGTAGATACAGTCAAAATCAGTTCCTGAAGCATCAAGTCTTTTTCCAAGTTCAGAGGCGAGTTTTCTTCCGTTCTCGTTTAATTCAATATCCTGTGCACCCTGAAACTTTTTTTCTGCGTTCCAGTCTGTAGTTCCGTGTCGTACAATATAAAGTTCCATATTATTTCCTTAGTAACGAAGTCGTCGAAGATGTGTGATTCGGCTTACAAGAAAGTTTTCAATATTTTTTGTTGGTTCAACCTGAAAGCGCATTACTGCTTCACCAGGCTGTTTAGAGATTCCAAGTGGAAGACCTACGAGAGTAAAGAAGTCTCCTTTGCCATTTGCATCCGGCATTTGAAGTTCCATCAGGTCTTCATCTTTTACGGCAGCTTCAATCAAATGAACTTTTCCTGCAAAATCCATTCCATCAGCTTCAAGAATTTCTGTACGAACAGCAGCAGTTTTCAACTGATTTTCTGAAAGAATCAGACGGCTTGAAATTCTGTGTTCGAGACTTTCTTTTGCGTGCTTTTCCATATCAAGATTTTTTAAACTTGCTTTAAGCGTTTTTAGAATTTTATCTGCATCTGAGATCGAAGTTTTTTTGCAGTCTGTTTTTTTGTTTTCCAGAACCGCAGGCTTGTGGCCGCTTCGCAAAAGAGGGAAGGTTGAAAAATCTGATTTTGTCAGGGAGGTTTTTACATTTCCCATAAAATCAAGAGAACTTTCATTTATAAACTCACTGATATCCGAACCTGCCGGAAGATTCAAAAGATAGATTCCTTCGGCAAGTTTTTCTTTAATGTATTTTTTTATATTCGGATTATTTTCTGCAAAAGAAATATTGTTGTCTTTTACCTTAAGAACATAACCGTAATAAAGCTGTGCAGAAGAATAGGAATTATACCATTCAGTTATGTTGATTTTAAGATTCTGCGGAATCTGATAATAAGAATATTTTTCTATGCGTTCAAAAAGTATTTCCGGAGTGAGATCATTGTCAAAGCCTTCAGAAACAGTTTGTCTTGTAATTTCAAATTCAGTAACTACTTCGAATTTCTTTACAAGCATAAAGTCTGTAAGAGGAAGGAGTTCTCTGAGACTTAAACCTGGCATAAGAGTAACAGTGTAAGTTGAATCAATATTCAAGACTTTTGGAAGTTGAGTTGATTCTCCATTTAACAAACTATCGTTAGTTAGTGAATTCTTGCCTGTATTAATAAGCTCTTCTGATGTTTTGTAGAGCTCAATTCCGTCTTCGGTAGATCCGTTTTTTCTGAGCAATCCGAATAAAACGGCACAGTCTATCATACGGTCTAAGAGTTCAGCATTTTGTTCAGGTTCAATGCCAGATTCCTGTCTTGCAGCTTCCAGAATCTGGCTGAAACGGCTTTTATGAGCAAGGGCACTTCCGTCCTCTGTATAGGTTCCAACCAGAAAGGCTAAACGAATAATGCTGTCACGGGAGAAACCGCTTTCTGGAATTGATGTAAGACAGTCTATAAGAAGCTGGGCTTCTTTTTTTAATCCATCTTTACTGAAGCGGGAAACAGCAGCGGCACATAAAAGCGCATACTGCTGGATTTCTGAAAGTTCTGCAAACTTTTTTGTTCTGTTGATATCAAGCCTAAAACCTTTGCCTTCCTCTCTTTCATAAACCAGAGAAAGATTTACAAAAGCATTCATTAAACGCTGTATGAAATCATCTTTGCCTGGGAAAATTTCTGAAAGTCTGGACTTGTCATTTTTTTTAATTGTTCCGTCGGCCTTGCAGGAAATTCCCCGGATTCTGATATATGAAATAAATGCGGCAAGAAGGTTCGGAGAGATTCTGAAAATATCGTCATTTGAAAAACGTGTTACAGTATATTCAGGAAAAATTAATCTTGAATCGAGATAGGGCAGGAGATTTTCGCGAATAAGAGGATTTATTCTTATGAAGTCTTTTCCTGTGTCAGCTGATTTTTCTGTGTAAATCAAAAGACGTTCGGTAAGGTTGATTATTTCTGCATATAAATCAGTCACCGGATATTCTGTGCGGAAAAATTCTATGATAGTCTGCTGAGTCGGATTTGGAATCAGCGAGATTGCGGTAAGAATTGTAACGTCAAAACTGTCTATAAGAGTCAGAAGACTGGTAAGGTTTTCTTCTCGCTTTACAAATGCGGCAAGCTGTTGTGTGAGTCGCTGCTTATTATAAGGGGTTTTGATTTCGCCAAGGTAGAGACGCATTGTGTTGAAAAACTGTTTATCCGGAAGAGAAGCTATGGCCTCCTGCCAGCGCAAAATTTCAGTGTCATTCATCTAAGTTTAACTCCCCGTCGTATCTGACAATTTTATATTCATACCCCTGTTCGGCAAGAAACTTCTGACGGTTCGAGCCGAATTCTTCTTCTACAGTATTTCGTGTAATCAATGTGAAGAAACGGGATTTTCTTTCTTTTGGACGGAGAATACGGCCAAGACGCTGGGCTTCTTCCTGTCGGCTTCCGAAGGTTCCGCTCACCTGAATTGCAAGGGAAGCGTCCGGAAGGTCTATTGCAAAGTTCGCTACCTTTGAAACAACGAGTACACGGATTTTTCCTTCGCGGAAATCATTGTAAATGCGGTCGCGTTCTGTTGTTGGAGTTTTTCCTGTGATAATCGGGCAGCCAAGCATTTCTACAATTTCGTCCAGCTGCTGAAGGTACTGACCTATTACAAGAATCTTGTCATCCGGATGCTGTTCAATAATTTTACTAACTACCGGTAGTTTGTCTGGATTCATGCTGGCAATCTTGTGTTTTTCACGTACGGTTGCAACGGCGTAATCAATTTCCTTATAAGCTGGTAAATCAATTCTAACTTCAATACATTCGGCAGTTGCAATCCACTGGTCGCGCTCGAGCTCCTTCCATGGAACATCATAACGCTTAGGACCAACAAGACTGAAGACATAACCTTCGCAGCCGTCTTCACGAACGAGAGTTGCTGTGAGACCTACACGGCGGACAGCCTGTAAATCTGCAACTACACGGAAAACCGGAGCCGGCAGCATGTGAACTTCATCATAAATAATAAGGCCCCATGGGCGTTCATGGAAAATTGAGAAATGAGGATATGGGCCTT
>JAEEGL012555435.1_pt1 | contig 13294 bp, 11 predicted proteins | sample 9134231 | NCBI WGS metagenome assembly JAEEGL01 (sample SAMN16246548, study PRJNA631951) | gut metagenome | biome: gut microbiome; feature: rumen; material: fiber-attached | host: Bos | place: Iran: Karaj | collected 2018-10 | reverse complement strand
TATGATTTTTTTTTAATTTTTTTTTATTTTGTTTTTATTTTTTTTTTTTGATTTTATGAATTGTTACTTTCTTTTCAGTTATAATTTTTTTATTTACATTTTTTTTATATTATTTTTATTAAGAATTTATTTTAATTTTTTTAAATATGAATTCTGTTGATGAAAATAATTCGTCTGTTAGAGATGTTAAAGATATTAAAAATTTTTCAAATGATATTCAAACCACTTTAAATCAAATTAATTCATTAAGAAATATTTTATATAATACTATTCAATCTTTTGATGACTTTGGGAAATTTAGACAAACTTTAGATCAATTACTTTATGAATATGAAAAAACAGTATTTATGATTAATAAAAAATTACAAGATATTTTATCTTATTATTCATCTCTTGAATTTAATTATGATTCATTAACAAAAATGAAAGATGAATTAGATAAAATTAATTTTAGTCAAAATGAACAAATTAATGATTTACAATTTCAAAATGAAATTTCAAATTCTCAAATTAATTATTATAAAAAACAATGTTTTGAAAAAGATAATTTTATTTTGAAACTTAAAAAGAAAATTTTTGAAATAGAAAAAAGTTCATATAACAATCCACAAGATAACTTAATAATTGATTATTCAACTTATGATAAAATAATCCTTCCAGAAAGAGTAAAAAGAAATAATATGAATCAATCAGAACATTTCCCAACTGATTTAAATTCAAATTCTCTTCCAAGAGATAATATAAATATTAATAACAATAATATTGATGTATCAAATCAAATAAAAAATAAATTAGACTATGAAACAAATTTCAATTATGGATATGATTATAAAGAAGATAATAATAATATAAAGAATAATATAATTAATCAAAATACTATAATTTCAAAAGCAAGTGATAATATTTTAAGAAGTATTCCAGTAAGTAATTTAAATAAAGAAAATAAAGAAGAAATAAGTAGTATTCATCAAAGTATGAATCAAAGTTTAAATAGTGATATTAAAAAGAGTAAATCAACATCATCAAATTTAAATGCAAGTAATAAAACTTTAACAAGAAGATTAAGAGATATTGTTTTAAATTTATGTAAAGTTGACTCAAATGCAATTAATAAATTAGAAAAAAAATATGGGAATGAAATAATTAAAAAAATACAATCAGGTCAAATTGATGAAGAGACTGCAAATAATATAGAAAATGATTTAAAGCATATTAATAAAAGAGCTTCTGTTATTGAAGATAAATTTAAACAAAATATTCAAAAGTATTTAAATGATAAAGAAGGATTACGAGGATGGGAAAAATTAAGAAGTTATTTAAAAATAGGTGATAAGGAAATGAAATTTAAAAAATTAAGTGCATCATAAAATAAATAATTTAATTTTTTTTATTAAAAATAAAACTCTTTTTTAAAATTGAGATTTAAATTTATATAAATTTAATTCTTAAATAAAATTTATTTTTTTTTATTTTTTAATGAATAAAATTAACCAATTTCATACTATAAATGAAAATAGTTCTCAAGATAAATTAATTCAATTTTTGCCTATAGATTATAAACAAAATAAAGAAAAACCTTTAATTGAAAGGATTAATGAAAATAAACTAAATATAAGAAAAATAAGTCTTATAGAAAAACCTTTAGATGAAAAAAAAGGAAATACTTATTCAAATACTAATCTTAGTCAAAAAGATATTTTTTTTGATGATTTTATTCAAAAAAAAAGTGTAACTCTAGAAGAGAATGTAGAAATAAAAAATGAAGGGAAAAAAAAAAGAAAGTCAATTTTTGAAAGAATTGAATACAATCATTTATCAGCAATTGATTCATTAAAACAACTTAAAATATATGAAGATAAAACTATTCATGGAAAAAATTTAAATAGAATTAAAATATGTGAAATGTTTTTAGGTTTTTTTTCTTTGATTTCAATATTTCTTGCAATTTTAGATAATGAAATTTATATAAAAAAAACAAGAAAATATATTAAACCATATATTAAAGATAATGTTTTGGATATAAATTCATTAAAAAAAATAGGTAAAAGAAAAATATCAAATATAGAAAATTATATAAGAATTTTAAATGGTATATTATCAATTATTCTTTGTATTATAGTATTAATAAAATATCAATATTATTTAATAGGAGAAAAATTAAATAAAAGAATATCTGAATATGATGGATTTAATTCTGCAGGTTATACTATAAATATTATTATTGAATGTATTATATGCATTATTTTTTATCCTCCATTTTTAAATATTACTTATTATGGAAAATCTATTAATACTGTATTTGTTTATAGTTTAAATAGTATTTTATTATCTTTCAATATTTTGAAAGGATATAATCTAGTTTTATTAATTATATTACAAAGTAGATATAATTCAAATATTAGTAAAACAATATGTGAAAATTATAATATTGAACCAGATGCAAAATTTATTGTTAGATCAGAAATAAATGCTAAAATGTTAAGAAATATATTTTATATAATGATTTTATTTTGTAGTTTATTAAGTGCTTTATCAAGATATTTTGAAATTTTTTCATTTGATGTTAATACATATTTAGATGGAAAAAAAGGATTAAATGATTTACAAAATTATATAAATAATTATTGGTTAACAATAATTACTGTTCTTAATGTTGCATTTGGTGATGAATATAGCAGAACAAATTTAGGAAGATTTATAAATTTTATTGTTTGTATTATTGGAATTATAAGTATTGGAATGTCAATTGCAACAATTACAGATAAATTAGAATTTAATATGAATGAAAAAAAAGCTTATTTAAAATTAAAAAAAGTCTTTTCTCCAAAAAATACAGAAAATAAAGCAGCAAATGTAATAAAAACAATATTATTAATTGCCAAAAATGGTAAAGAAAAAATTATTAATCGAAGTAAACATTTTAGAGAAAAAACAATATTATTATTAAAAATAAAAGCTGAAACTAAAATATTTAAAAATGAATTATTAGTTTCAAGAGTTTATTCAATGCCAATAAATGATTTAATTAAAACAATGGAAACTAAATTATATGATAATTTACTTGATGTAACACAAGAACTTGATAAAATAAATTATATTGAAGATGATTTTAAATTAATAAGAAAAAATCAAGATTCAATTTCTCGTAAATTGAAAACAATAACTTTTTTCCAAAATTCTATAAGTAAAATTATTTCTGAGAATCATAATTTAAATTATTTAAATAGCAAAAATAAAAAAAAATATTTAGATGAAACCAATTTTCCTGAAAATAGTACTATATTAATAAAAAATGAAAACTCAAAAAAAAAACAAATTTCTCCTAGTAAAATTAAAAAAATAATTTTAGATAAAAATAAAAATGAAATTAAAAAGAAAAAAGGTCAAAAAAATGTTATATCACCTAAAAAAATGAGAAATATTGAAATTAAAGTAAGAAAAAATATTGTTCTATCTCAAATAGGAAATACAAAAATTAAAAGATCAAATTCTGACAAAATAAAATCTAAAATGAAATTAGAAAATATTTCTCCCAATCAAAAAAATAGGAAAAAGAAAATTCTTATTAATGGATTTCAAAAAAAAAAAAGTATTAAAAATAAAAATACTTCTCATAGTGATTTAGGCATAAAAGTTAATATTGAAAAAATAAAACCTAGAAGAAATGTTATAGGAACAACTATTTTAAGTTTAAACAAAAATAATCTTTAGTTAATTTTTATTTGAAAGATAAAAGAAAATGGGAAATTAGTTTTGTTAATAATACAATCTTTATCATATATTAATTCTATATATAAATAATAGCAATATGTCAAATTAAATTATCTGAATTATATATAATTTAAATATTTGATTGATATTAAAATTATAAAAATTACTAAAAACAAATTATTTACAAAATTTCAAAATTTTTTTTTTTAAATAATAATATAAGAATAACAACTTCTATCTTTATAAAAAGCTTCCCTTTCACTTAATTTATATATCTTTTCCATAAAATTATATTATTTATAATTTTCAATATTAATAATGTCAATTAAAGGTTCTTTTTCTTCTACTCTCTATTTGAAAGTAACTATAACATTTTTTTTGTTTTTTTGATTTATTAATGTTCCAAATGCATCTGTTCTTTTTGAATTATCTTCATCATCATTAATTCATTTTACCTCAAACTTTGATTCTTTTTTCCTATCTAATGTTTTATCTTTAAAATTTGTGTTTTGTGATTATGCTCATTCATAGACATTTTTTATTGAATTATTAAAGTTTTTTATATTAATAAATATTTTGGTTTACATTTAATTAAAATTATTTAATGTTTTATAATAAAATGAAATTATTTATATATTTAAACTAAATAAAAGGTACTGAAAGGACTTATAAATAAGGGAATATTGATTAAATTCTTTATGAAAAAATTTTTAGATTTAATAAATCAATTATTATTTTCTATTCATAAAATCCATATTTTAATCATTCAAAATAAAACTAAAAATAAAAATTAGTATTTAAATAATAATTAAAAAAAATTAATTTTAATGTATTTTAAAGTAAATTTTTTATTTTTTCTTTTTATTTTTTAACCTATCTTCAACTTTAATAATTCTTTTATTTATTTTAAATTCATTAATTAATTTTTCAACTAATTCATCCACCCAATGACCTTGAATAAAAACAGCATTTTTCAACCCACAAATTTCATCTTTAATAGTAACACTAGTAGCAAAATATTTAGCTAATGATTTACAAACTATATCAATATTATCAATAAAATTCTCCAAACCAGAAATTAAAGTAACATTTTTATTATGTATTTTCTTTGATATAATTCTAATTTGAAGGTTTTGTTTTATAAATGCTTCACTTTTATTTTCAGAAATATTAGTTTTTATAACAAAATTTTTTTCAATTAAATTATTTTTCCACATTTCTAATATTTCATCCATTTTATATTGTCTATCTTCAATAGAAAAAGTTGTATAATGTACATTTAACATTTTTTCTAAATCTGAATCTAATTTCACATTATTTGTTCCTGTAATAAAAAGATTATGTTCTTTTAAATAATTAATTAAAACTTCTTTACATTGTTTCATTGGATAATATTCTTTTGTAGAAAAATTAAGTAAGTATTTATTAAATAAAGGATGTAATTTTTGTTGTGGTTTATAATAAGATACAATTTCTATTTTTTCATCTTTTGATAATAAAATATTATCTTCTTCTTTATTTTCATTTTGATGAGATAAAAATTTTATTTTTTTAATTCTTGGTTTAAATGATTTAATATCTTCATTATCAAAATTAATTGATTGAATATATAAATTATTTTGTCCTTTTGCTTTTGAGAAGGTTAAATATTTTTTTTCTTTTGATAAATATTTAAAATAGTCATTTACTTTTTTATAAGAACTTAATTTAATATCTATAAATAATTTTAATTCAGAAGATAATGGTTTCATAAATGAGTTATATAATTTTCCTGGGTCTATAGGAAAAGTTTCTTCTTGAAGATGTAATTTACATAATGTTAAAAAAACAATATTTAAATGTTCATCAATTTCTTCTTCTGATGGTAATTCTATTTTTTTATCTTCTTCTTCTTCATTATTTTCTACTTCTTCATTTGAATTTATTTCTTGTTCTTTTTCTTCCTTTTTCTTTAAATTTATTTCATCAATCTTTTTATCATCAATTTTTTCATCTTCATTTTCTTCTATTTTATTAGTATTTATTTCTTCTAATTCTTTTTCTTCTATTTTTATATCTTCTTTATCTTCATTATTATTTAGATTATTTTTTTCTTTATTTTCAATTTCATTATCATTTTTTAAATCTTCAATATCATCAAAAATATTTTCTTTATTTTTTTTTCTAAATAAAATTTCTAGAGTATTATTAATTTTAACAGGAAGATCAACATGATTTATTTCTTTTTTACATCCAATATTCCATAAAGAATCTTCAATTCTTTGAATAATTTTTAAAAATTTACCAGAAGGTTGTTCAATATTCATTAAATTTTTATCTACTAAAGTAGAACCAATTGCAATAATTTTTCCAGAAACAGTTTGAACATAGAATATTTCATCAAATGAAAAATTATTCTCTGAATTTTTAATTAACTGTCTATTTAAAATTCCTTTTAACATTAAATCAGCACCATTTAAAATGTATAATGCAGTTTCATCATAAATAATACAAACATTTTTTATTAAATTTATTCCTAAACCTAAATTAAAATATTCTAATAAATAAACAGTTGGAATATATTTTTCTTTATCTATTTCAAATAATATTGGATTATTTCCATTAAAAATTACATTTCTTTTTTTATTTTGAATGTTCCCTTTTTGAATTGACAATTCATTAAAATTAGATATTATATATTTTATATATTCATCATCATAATTTGAAGATAAGGATTTGAAAATCTCTTTTTTTTCTTTTTTTGATAAAGGATGTGATTGATTAAAATGTATTTCATTTTTAAACATTTGATAAAAATAAAAAATTAAAAATAATTAAATTTAAATAAATTAAAATATAATATAATTTTTTAAATGGGTTGTTGTAAAAATAAACAAAAAAGAACAAAAATAAATTTACAAGGAAATGAAAATTTTGATAGAGAAGATCAAGAAAGAAAATTAACTGCAATTTTACAAAGAATCAATTCAGAAATTGAAATAACAAAAAGAGAATATAAGAATAAATTTGTAAAAATAATAATATTATAATAAATAGAAATTAGAATTAGCAAATAATGATATGACAAAAGAACAAATTTTTGCTTTAGGAAAAAGAAGTTGTTATTTATCTCAATTATTAATTTTTGTGAGATGGACTATTAAAGTAAGACAAGTTAATCAAGCAGATAAAAGATTTGATGAAATAATTGAAAATTTATCAAATATGATTGAAAATGATGATGAATTTCTTTTAAGTTCTTTAGAAAATAAAATAAGACATATATTAAATAAAATTAATAAATAAGATAAACAATTTATATACCTTTTTTTATCATATATTTATTAATTTATTAATTTTAATATATTATACTTTATTTAATAGATAATATTTGAATTTTTATTATTATTCATTATAATATACTTTTGAGGATTTCAATTTAAATTATTAGAAATTTGATTATTATTAATAATATTATATTGATTAATTTCATTATTATTTATTTGATAAATATTAAAATTATTATTTTGAAATTGATTATTGTTAAATTGATTATTCATATTATAATTCATATTATTATTTATTTGATTTATATAAGAATTATTATTTGAAAGTTGATTGTAATTATAATTATTATTAAGATTATTTTGAATATTATTATTCTCATTTGATAGATTACTATTTTGGAATTGAGTATTTAAATTAAAGGAATTATTATTTTGAAACTTATTTTCTGATAATTGTTGATTTTGAGTATTCATTTTATTTTGATTTAAAGTATATTGATTTATTATTTGTTGATTTTGTAAAAACATATTATTATTATTATTTAATTGGTTTATATTTTGTATATTATTATTTATATTATTAATTGAATAATTATAATTATTATTATTGAATTGATTTTGTACATTTACATATTTTTGTCCTTGATTATTCTCTCCAAAAATATCATTTAATAAATCATTATTAGATTGATGAAAAATTACATTATTATTTTTCAAATTTTCATCATTAGGAAAATCTAAATCCAATAAATTTTGACTTTGTTGTGTGCTTTGATTCAATTTATTATCTTTTTGATTATTTTTTTGAAAACTATTGTTTACATTTTGAAAACTATTATTTTGAAAACTATTATTTTGAAAACTCTTATCATCTCCACCAAATTTAAATTTACTAAAATTATGGTGTTTTTTTTCTTGATTATTTATTTTAAAATTAAACAATTGTTTTTGATTAGTATTTTCTGATCGATTAATTTGATTACTATAAAAATAATCTTTTAAACTAAAATCATTATTTTTTTCAATTGTTTTCCCAACAGTTGTATAAACAGTAGGCTCTGGATTATTATTATAAAACAATTTATTTTTTTCAATATAATAAGCATGTTCAAAAGATTCAGAATCAATTCTTAAATCAACTCTATTAAAAGTTCTATTTATTGTTATATTATGTCCTTTTAATTGAAAATTTAAAAAAAAAGAATCTTTATATCCATCATCTGTTGTAAAAAATAATTTTCCATCAACTATTACTTTTCTTTTTTTTGATATTACACTATCAAAATATTCTATTTTATGATTTAAATTATCGATTGTAAATTCCCATATATATTGCTTTTTTGTACTTTTTATTTTACTTCCTATATTTCTTTCAATAAAATTTAAATTTGATATTGCACTCATTTACAGAAAAAAAATTTTAAAAATTAAAAAAAAAAAAATAAAACTTTGATTTTTAAAAAAAGTTTTAAATAAAAACATTTGTTTATTATTATATTTTTTTAACCAGATTTAAATAATAAAACTGCAATTTGACCCAAATAAAAATAAATAAAATGTTTTGTTTCATGAGTAACATAAGAGCCAAAATTTCTACCAACAACACAATGCCAAGTTGGATTATGTTTTCTATCAAATTCTTTTTTGATATAACAAGCAATATCTTTTTCAATATTGTAGGAATCAATTGCTTTTGTCGCAACATTAATTGCATCTTGTTGCATATCTTCTGTCATATCTGAATTCTTAATTATTGCTTTTCTTTCCTTATCCATATTTTTATTTTAATTTTTTTTATTTTTAATCAGTTATATTTAAATTTTAATTTATAAAAAAAATTTTTTATATAATGTTAAGTAAATTGAATTATATATAAATCAATTTTTATTCTTTTTTTATTAAATTTGTTGATTTGTTTGCAATTTAATATTTATTATTATCAAAAGGCATTCTCTTTTTTGTGTAGTTTTGATTATTTTTTAAATTCATTATTTGCTTTTGAAGATTTAATCCAATTGCTTTTTGTTCTTCTAATTCAGAGCTTATATTATCATTTTGTCTTTTTAAATTTAAATAATCTTTATTTAACGACTCAAAATTTAAATTTATTTGTTTTTTTGATATTTCTAATTCTGTTATTTTACTTGTCAAATTTGCTATTTTTGTTTTTGATTCTGCTAATTCTATTGATAAATTTTCTATTTGATTTAATTTATTATCATATTCATATTTAAGAGAAGAATTTTCTTTTTGTAAATGTTCATTTTCTGATTTAAATATTTCTATTTCTTTTATTAACTTTTTTTTTTCTAAATTATTAATATTTAATTCTTCTTTTAAAGTTTCAATTTCATTATTTAAATTTTCAATTTGATTATTATTAATATTAGTATCATTTTCTTTTTCTTGATGTGATATTTTTAATTCATTTATTAATTCATCTTTATATGAAATTTCATTTTCTAATTGTTGAATTTTTTTCCTTAATTCATTATAATCATTTTCATAATTTTTATCAAGACTTATCATTGATTGAAAAATATTATTTGAAGGATTAAATGTATGTTTTAAGTTTTCATAATTATTATTATAATTAATATTTTCTAAATCTAAATTATCTGTATCAATTTCTTTTGTTTCTAATTCTAATACATTATATTCATTATTTTTACTATTATTAATATTATTTTGATTATTTTGATATCTAAATAGTTTTTTTATGTTTTCATCAAATAATTTTGAATTTTGCTCTATTTCAAATAAATATTGGTCTACATTATTTTCATTATTATTAATATTTTTAATATTAATATCATCATCATTACCAAATTTTGCTGTTACTCTTAGATTCATTTTAAATTTTTTTTATTTTTTTTAATCATTTAAAAATTAAAAAAATAATTTAATATATTTTATAATAATACTTATTTCCTATTTCTATGTTATGAATAAATTATATTTCTTATTCCTTTTAATAGATTTTTAAAAGAGTCTTATATAATTTACAAAAATGAATCATAATATTTTTACACATTAATAAAAAATTCTTAATAAAACTCATCTGAAAAATATATTTTTTTAAACAATAAATTAAACTTTACATTGGACCTTGTTGGTTCATTAAATTAAAATTTGGTTTATTTTGACTTATCATCATAACCTTTCTTTTAGGGATATATACATTAGCATTTATATTCAAAGTTCCATATTCTTTCTCTAAATTTTTTGATATTTTATCTTTTACTATTTGAATTTGTTCATTTTTCTTGGCTAATATTTGATCATTTATTTTATCTAACTGAAGAATATTTTCAAGTAATAAATAATTTTTATTGTTTTCTTCTTTTTTAATATCAATCTCTTTTTCTTCTTTACTTTCATTTTGTTTTTCTTTTTCATATTCATTTTCTTTATTTTTTATATTCTTTTTATTAACTTCTTCTTCCTCATTGTCTTTTAATTCTATAATTTCTTTTTTTTCTTCCTCATTACTTGGTTTTTTACTATTATAAAAAATAGGTTTTTTAATATTTTCTTCTTCAAAAACATGAATTTTTAGATGTTTTCTATAATCTTTATGTTCTTTTTTATAATTATAATTTCCTTTTCTAAAAGGTTTATTAACCAAGTTATTATTATTCCTTATTTCTCTATTATTATAATAATTTCTATTCCTATTATAATGACTTCTTTCATAAAATGAATTTTTATTATCTTTAAAGCTTTTTTCATAATATGAATTATTATGATTATCTCTGTAATTTTTTTCATGATATGAATTATTAATATTATCTCTATAATTTCTTTCATAAAAAGAATTATTATTATTTTCTTTATAACTTCTATGATTATATGGTTTATTATTATTATATTCATGATACCCTTTAAATTTTTTATTATATGAATTTCCAAATGTTTTAAAATAATTTTTCTGATAATTTGGATTTATAATTTCTATTTCTTCTTCTTTTTGTTCATTTATATTTTCTTCATTATTATTTTTTGGAGTTTCATCATAATCTACTTCATCATCATAATCATCCCATCCATCACCAGAAAAACTATCAAAACTTTCATTTCCTTTATTATTATCTTCCATTTATTTTATGGTTTATTTATTAACATATAAAAAAAACAAAGTAAAACAATAATTTAATATAATTTCAAATATAAAAATAAAAAAATAAAAAAAATCTCTTTATAATAAAATAATCATAATAATATTCTTAATAAAAATTAAAAAATTTATTTTAAAAAAAAACCAAAAAAAAAAAAAAAATAAAAAAATACTACTCAAAGCAAACAACTAAACAGCAAATATTATCTTGTGATCCAATAGTAATAGCACTATCAATAAGTTTCTGACAAAGTCCATCAGCTTTATCCTTAATAGTATTATCTTCTAAAACTTCATTAGCAATAGCAAAGAGTAATTCTTCATCAATACAATCCCAAATACCATCAGAACCCATAACACAGAAATTATCTTGAAGATTAATTTCAACTTTTTTATAATAAGGAACACAACTCAATCCTTTATTCTTTTGATCAAAATCACCTATAGATCTACTAATCATAATAACATCATTTAATCTTTCATCAATAACTTTACCTCCTTCTTTTTCAATTCTTTTCATTTCACTTGGTTCAGTACATTTATGATCAAATGATATTTTATATGCTTTTTTATCATTTACAAGCATACATGTTGAATCACCAACATTAGCACAATGAATCACATTATCACATAAATATACACATGTTAATGTATTTCCTTGATCTGGATAATCTTTCATTTTTTCATCTAATTTTTTAAATGTTGTTATAAATGATTGTTCTATATTATTAGGATTGTCTTTTAGTGATTTTTTAAGAATTTGAGGGAAATTTTCTATTGATAATTTTGCTGTTGTTGTTCCTCCATGACCATCAAATACTGAAAATAAATATTTTTTTTTGTCACCCATAAATTCTGGTATTATTAAACCAAAGTCTTCCATATATTGATTATAATCTGTGTTTTGGAAATCTTTATATTTATATGATATGTTGTATGATAAGCTTAATGGAATATTTTTGTTTACTTTTAATGTCTTTGAACGTACTGCTGCTCTCTGAAATTTTGGTACTAGTTTTGAACTTTGTGTTTTTAAGGTAACTTTTCCTTTGTTTGGGGAAAGGACTTTTCTTTTCATTTTGTTTTTTTAATATATTATTAATTTGTTTTATTTTTTATTTATTTTTATTTTATTTATAATAAATAAAATCATTCTTATATTTTTTTCTAATGTTGCCTTTTTTTTTTTCTTTATAATTTTTTTTATTTATATTATATTCATTTTTAAATCCATAAATGTTTTTGTACTATTTATATTTCTATTTGGTATATTTTGGTCATGAAATGCAATTTCTTTATTTAATAAATTTAATTGATTAAAAACTTCAATTTTATTTCTTTTTATATCTTCTTTGTGTTCATTATTTAAAGAAATTTTTTTTTTAATTACCTCCTTTTTTATTTTATTATGATGTAATTTTCTAGAACTATGAAACATTACATAAAGAATACTATCAGGATTATCAAGTAAAGATATTTCTCTTTTTGTAAAAGATGTAGATTTATAATTATTGCTATTAGAATGTTTTGAAATATTATTACTAATATAAGGATTTGAAAATTGTATGTCATTCTTTGGTCTTTTTTGTAATTTGATTATATTATTTTTTTTTTTAAATTGTGGTAAAATATTTAAAGGTTGAGTTTTTGTTTTATAAAACACGTTAATACTATTATCTTTTTTATCTTTTATTTCATTTTCTCTATTAATAGTATAAGAATATTGTATAATTGGAAAATTAATTTTGGCTCCTGAATAATTATTCTTATTTAATTCATTAAATATAGTCCTATTATAATTATTAAATTTTACAAAATCAAATTTCTTAAGTTTTAAATTTCTTTTTATATGTTTTTTCTCATCAATATTATGACTAATTCCTAAACTATTTTTATTTTCCTCATATTTTCTTTTCATAAATAAAATTAGTATTAAAAAATAAAAAATATTATCATCTTCGAAAAAAAAAAAATAAAACAATATTAATAAAAATAAAATCAAAAAAAAAAATGAAAATGTTGGAAGTTACAATAGATGGTACAAAAACAAAAGTACCTCCATGTACATGTGGAAAATGTATAGTACGTCGTCTTAGAAAGGATTTTTTCAACCCATTACCATATGGAAAGAACTTAAACACAACATACAAAGATGACTATGACTGGAAAACAAACGAACCAGAAAATCCAGACGATGTAT
>JAEEGL012477627.1_pt1 | contig 13294 bp, 14 predicted proteins | sample 9134231 | NCBI WGS metagenome assembly JAEEGL01 (sample SAMN16246548, study PRJNA631951) | gut metagenome | biome: gut microbiome; feature: rumen; material: fiber-attached | host: Bos | place: Iran: Karaj | collected 2018-10 | reverse complement strand
GTGCTGGAAGATCCCGACAGTCAATCAGCGAATTCACTTCTCAGTTGGACCAATACTCCACGTCTTCCCGCGTTAAGGGCATGAGTGAAAAATAAGGTGGTACCGCGCATCTGCGCCCTTGGAGCCGCCTTTTTTATTTAGGAGGGATTTATTATGCTGGATCTGGAAATGCTGAAGAACGAAGCTCTGCAAAGAATTGCGGATGCCGACAGCAAAACGTTAGAGGAACTGAGGATCGAGTATCTTTCCAAGAAGGGAAAGATACAGTCGCTCATGGCTCAGATGAGAGACCTGACTCCGGAAGAGAAGCCGAAATTCGGCCAGATGGTCAATGATCTGAAGAATGCCGTATCGTCCGCAATGGATGCAAAGAAGAACAGGCTGGAAGAGGAACTGCTCAACGCGAAACTGGCTTCGGAAAAAGTCGACATCACGCTTGATGCCTATTCACCGAAACAGGGTACGCTGCATCCGCTGACGCTTGTCCAGAAAGAAATCGAAGATGTTTTCATCGGCATGGGCTACAACGTTGCGGAAGGACCGGAACTTGAAAGCGATCTGTACAACTTCACAAAGGCCAATACGCCGGAAGGGCATCCTGCCAGAGATATGCAGGACACTTTCTATGTCGATCCGACGCATCTGCTGCGTTCACAGACGACAGCGATCCAGATGCGCGTTCTGGAAGAACAGGCGAACATGCTGCCGATCAAAGTTGTATGTCCGGGCAAGGTCTATCGCCGTGATGACGACGATGCAACGCATTCCCATCAGTTCACCCAATGCGAGGGTCTGGTCATCGGCAAAAACATTACGGTTGCCGATCTCAAGGGAACGCTGGAGCTGATGATCCGTGAAATGTTCTCCAAAGATGCAAAGATCCGTTTCCGTCCCTCTTATTTCCCGTTTACCGAACCTTCATTTGAAGTTGATATGACCTGTCATATCTGCCATGGCAAGGGATGTCCGACATGCAAGGGAACCGGATGGATCGAGATCCTCGGTTCGGGCATGGTTCATCCCAATGTGCTGGAGATGGCAGGTATTGATTCAAAGGTCTATACCGGATTTGCCTTCGGTGTCGGCATTGAAAGAGTCGCCATGCTGAAATACGGCATTACCGATATCCGCGATCTGTATACCAACGATATCCGTTTCCTTGACGGATTCAAGAGATAAGGAGGTAAAGATACCATGAAATTAAGTCTGAACTGGTTAAGCGATTTTATCGATCTGAGCGGTCTTGATACAGATGCGATCGTCGAACAGATGGTGAAATGCGGCTTTGAAGTCGAGTCCATTGAAAGAATGTCTCAGGGTACGAACCTCGTCGTCGGAAAGGTGATCGAATGTACGGATCATCCCGATTCCGATCATCTGCATCTGACAAAAGTCGATATCGGATCGGAAGTTCTCGATATCGTCTGCGGAGCGCCCAACTGTCGTGAAGGCCTGAAAGTCATCGTAGCCAAACCGGGTGCCGAACTGCCGGGCGGTGTCATCAAAGCAGGCGTCATCCGCGGTGCCGCCAGCAATGGCATGTTATGTTCGTTGAAGGAACTCGGTATCGAAGAAAACCTCCTTGCAGAGGATTCTGCAAGCCATGACGGCATTGAAGAGCTTGATGATCGCTTTGAAATAGGCGATACCGATATTCTGAAGAAACTCGGTTATGAGGATACGATACTTGATGTGTCGATCTACGCAAACCGTCCCGACTGCCTGTCTATGTATGCGATGGCAAAAGAAATGGGTGCCATTCTTAGCAGAGAAGTGAAACTTCCTGATTTTGACGGCAAATCGAATGTCGGAAGACCGTCTGATTTCGTGTTGACATCAGAATCTGCCAACTGTCCGCATTTCCTGGCCAAGGTCGTCAATCATGTCACGATCAAGGAATCGCCGGAATGGATGAAAGCACATCTGAGGGCAAACGGTGTCAAATGCATCAACAACCTCGTTGACATCTCCAACTATGTCATGCTTGAAACAGGACAGCCTCTGCATTTCTATGACCTGGATTCAAATCCGGCAAGAGAGATCACTGTCAAAGATGATTATGAAGGTAAATATACTGCACTCGACGGCATCGAATATGATATTGAAAAGGGCGATCTGATGATCACCTCGGAAGGCAAGCCGATCGGAATCGCCGGCATCATGGGCGGCGAGAATACGAAGATCCTCGATACGACAAAAGGTCTGATCATCGAAGCAGCTCTCTTTGATCATGCACAGATTCGCCGTACCTCCAACAGGCTCGGTCTGCAGACGGAAGCGGCCGCAAGATTCGCCAAGGGACTTGAACCGATGTCACAGAACAAGGCGGTCGACAGAGCTGTTCAGCTGTTGATCGAACTGGCCGATGCTCAGGATCTGGAAGCAACAGTCGAATACGGGAAGCCCGACTACGAACCCTATGAGATAAGAGAATCGCTCGATCATCTCAACGCACTGATCGGAAAGAAATATACGATGGAAGAAGCGACAGATGTCATGAAGCGTCTTGGTTTCTCCTATCGGATTGAAGGAAACGACTTTATTACACAGATCCCTTCCTACAGAGCCAGCGACCTTAAGATTCCTGAAGACATCGATGAAGAGATCGTCCGTCTGACGGATTTTGACGACCTTGAGTCGACACTGCCGCTCATGCCTCAGACGATCGGCAAACTCAGCAACATTCAGAATATCCGCCGTGTCATCCGCGATCTGCTGACCAAGCAGGGACTCTATGATACAGTCAATTACACGCTGGTATCTTCCCGATTCATTGAGGAATCATTGCTTCCTTCAGGAGAAGCCGTAGAGATGATCTCTCCGCTGTCAGACGCAAGACGCTACATCAGAACATCTTTGATGAATTCACTTCTGGAGGCACTTTCATACAATCTGGATCACTATAACAGCAACGTAGGTCTCTTTGAGATCTCAAAGATCTACAGTTCGAAAGGCGAAGAGGAGAGACTCGGCTTCATACTTCAGGGAAACGTGATCGAAGACAAGGTGAAGCACCTCACTCTGGAAGCGGACTACTATGTCGTCAAAGGCATGGTCATGCAGATACTGGGCAATCTCGGTTTCGATGCAGCAAGAGTAAATGTCAGAGAGAATGATCTGGATACAAAACACTTCCATCCGTATCAGTCCGCGGTCATGACGCTGGACAATAAGGTACTGTGCATCTTCGGACGCCTGCATCCGGCATTCTTAAAGAGTCTGAAGCTTGACGATGTATGTTATTGCGAAATGATGCTGGATGTCCTGGACGAAACATCACCGGCAAAGGTGAAGGCACCGCGCGTCAGCAAGTATCCGTCGGTTTCCCGCGATGTCTCGCTCGTCGTTGCGGACGACGTCAAGGCTGCCGATCTGATCGCATCGATTAAAAAGAGCGGCGGACGTATTGTCAAAAAGGCAGAGGTCTTCGACATCTATCAGGGTGAACACATTGAAGCAGGATACAAGTCTGTTTCCCTGAACATCGTCTATGAAGATATGGAAAAGACTCTGAAGAGCGAAGACGTCAACGATGTCCATCAGCGCATTCTCGAAAAGCTTCTTTCCGCATTTGAAGCAAAGCAGCGTTAAACTGCCGAAAGAAGGTATAATAAAGATATGATCTATACTTGTACAACAAATCCGTCATTGGACTATTACATTACCATACCGAAAGTTGAACTGGGAGTTGAAAACAGGAGCGATATGGAGATGTTTGATGCCGGCGGCAAAGGCGTCAATGTTTCGATCGTACTCAACAATTTCCGCATACCTTCGGTCTGCATGGGCTTTTTAGGCGGTTTTACAAAGGATTTCTATCTCAGCTATATCGCCAACTATCCCAATGTTCAGCCGCTGTTTACGACGATTGAGGATAATACCCGAATCAATGTAAAGGTCATGGACAATCAGTACATGACCGGAATCAACGCCAGGGGGCCTCATATCAGCGACAAGGAATTCAACCGTTTCCGTTCGCGTCTCAACAGCATCTACACAGATGATTTCTTTGTCCTGTCCGGAAACATTGAGCCGGAGATCAAGGACAGAATGATCGAACTGGTTCATGAAATGAGTGCCGAAGGCGTCAAGATCGTTCTTGACACTGAGAAATCCGTCCATGACCGTTGCCGTGACTGCTCGATCTTTGCGGTCAAGCTAAACGATCACAACATTGAAAAGGATGTAAAAGAAGAAGCGGCCGGATATCTTGCCGACGGTTTCAGGAATGTTCTGTACAGTGCACCCCACAAACCGGCATATCTGTTTACAGAAAGCCAGTCTCTCATGTGCAAGAATCTGGAAGGCTCTTTAGTCAATGTCACCGGTTCGGCAGACTCCATGGTCGCCGGTTTCCTCTATGGCGCAATCCGCGGAGCGGACATCGTCGAATCATTCCGGTATGCGAATGCAGCTTCTCTTGCGACCGTCATGTCCAATAATCTCGGTTCAAAAGAGAAGATTGAAGAGGTCTACGATACGATCGAGGTCACGGAGATCTGATGAAGAAACTGATCCTGCTGTTTCTGCTTGCTTTCTTATTGAGCGGATGCGGCAAAAAAGAGGAAAAACTGCCTTCAGTTGAATATACGTATGATATCGTATCTGAGAAGGTTGATATGTCAGGGTATGAAGGCGTCAGTTCGACTGATCACATGTTCCGCATCATAAAAGTTCAGGAGCTTTTCAATACGATCGACAGTAAATCGTCCGGCATCTTCTATCTCGGGAGGACAAATTGCGGATGCTGCCAGAAAGTATGCCGCTATCTGAATGAAGTCGCCAAAGAGCTTGATCTGACAGTCTATTATATCGATGTATACAATGAAGAGGACTCTCTGACGGAAAAGGAGACTCAGGATAAGCTCTACCAGTACATGTATGAGATCCTGGGCACCAGCGAAGAAGGGGAGAAGACGCTTCTAACTCCGCAGGTTTTCTCCGTCATCAACGGTGAATTCTACGATTCGCAGATCTGTTTCGATAATTACAGCCTCGACGACGATGCAAAGATTGAAAAATTCAAGGATTCCTATCGTCACATCATGAAGCCGTTTGTTCAATAAACGGCTTTTCTTATCACAATGTGCAAAGCGATGTCAAGACTGGTAATGAAGAGAGATTCGAAATATAATAAAAGTACCTAATGGGAAACAATGAAATTCCTACACTATATTTACGGACTGTTGAACATTAACTGCCGGTGTTGAAGACCTTAATCAGGGATCCTAAAAGCGGTTATAGACGGCCCACCTTTTTGAGAAAAGGGAAATTTCTCACCCATTAGGTGTGCATTAGACAAATAATTCTGTTTCATATAGAATTTATTTGATAAGGACGGTGAAAATATGGATTTTTGGATGTCAATATTATACTTCGTTGTCGGTGGTCTCGTCGGTGCAGTCATTACGTTCTTTGTCATGAGGAAGAACTTTGAAAAGCAGCTGAAAGAAAACCCGCCGATCAATGAAAAGATGATCCGCGCAATGTATCAGCAGATGGGCAGAAAGCCTTCAGAAGCACAGATCCGCGCGATCATGAAGTCAATGGGACAATAGGAGTCATTTCCAAATAAAAACAGTCTGATGATTATTCCGACTGTTTTTTTATTACATATAACACGATTTCATATTTTATGAAATAGAACAATTAATTATAATGAAATTGTCAACTATGAATATCAATAAGATCAAAACACCTGCATTCCTGAAAGAACTGAGTTTCGGACAGCTTGAAGATCTCTCTGAACAGATCCGTACTTTTATTCTGGATAAGCTCTCATATTCAGGCGGCTATCTGAGCTCTAATCTCGGAGCTGTCGAATTGACGATTGCAATGCATTACTGTTTTGATGCGCCCGAAGACAAGATCCTATTTGATACAGGTCACCAGTGTCTTACGCATCTGATATTGACAGGCCGTTCAGATGAAATGACGCCTCTGCATCTGGATAGCGGAAACACTGCGTCATTGAATCGGTCTCAGAGCATCTATGATGTGTGTGATCCATCACATCCCGCTTCTGCACTGTCCTATGCCCTTGGTATTGCGTCAGCAAGAGATCTCAGAGAAGAGAACTATCATGTCGTCACGCTGATCGGTGATCGTTCGTTTACTTCCGGACTGTCTTTGGAAACATTGAAACAGATCGGAATGCAAAAACGTAAAATGATCATCGTCCTGAATGATAATGGCATGGCGCACTTCGCAAACGACAGTCTGATGAGCTCGAACATTTCGAGAGTCCGCAATTCACGCGTCTACAACGGCCTGAAAGACGGCGTAAAATCGGCTTTGAAAAAGGGGAAATACGGAGAACAGGTCATCGGGAAAATCCACGATCTGAAAGAGCGGATCAAGGAACCGATTGTTGATTCGAGCTATCTGAAAGATTTCGGTTTCTACTATATAGGACCGGTTGACGGGCATGATTTCAAGAGCCTGATCTCAGCCTTTGAAACTGCAAAAAAGAAAGATGTTCCTGTCGTCGTTCATTGCCTTACGATTAAAGGAAAAGGATATTTTGCTGCCGAAAAGGATGTTTCAGGAAAATGGGATTATGTTTCTGCTTTCGATATGAAGACCGGCAGATTCAGATCGGAAATACCGGAAGACGAGATCTCCTGTGAGGAATTTGCCGCATCCTGCATAGAAAAAGAAATGGACAAGGATCAAAGAATCGTCGTGCTCTCCGCTGGGAAGGATTACCAAAGCGGACTGGAAGGCCTGTTTTCAAGATATCCGAATCGCTGCATCGATGCAGGACTCTCGCCAGATCTGGCGGTCGATATTGCAGCCGGTCTGGCATTGAACGGAATGAAGCCTTACATCAGTGTCGATTCATCGCTGCTGATGCGCGCTTACGATCAGCTGGCCGGCGATCTTGCGGACAGGAAAATATCTGCCTTGTTTGGCATCTGTACTCACCTCGACGAAAACAACGGAAGAAAGAGCAGATCGGAAATCTCCTATCTGAAATCACTGTCCGATGTGGTTATCGCCAAGGGAAAAGATGCGTTCGAGATCAGCGATCTCATTCATACCGGATTGAACTGTGGAAAGCTCTTCTTTATCGGCTATGAAAGAACAAACATCAGAAAAGCCGAGGAAGACAGCTGCAGGGAAATCGATATTGGGAAATGGGATGTACTGATATCCCGCAAAGATCCGGAACTCTATATACTTTCAAACGGCACTGCAATCGATAAGATCGCCAAAACAATTGCCGATAATGAACTGAACTATAACCTTATAAATTCACGTTTTGTCAGTCCTTTGGATGAGGACATGCTCAAAGAGATCTTTAAATCCGGAAAGCCGGTCTATCTGTATGCTGAGAAACTGACGGAAGATCTCGGCAAGGAGATTCGCCTGTTTGTGACGCAATGCGGACTTCCTTGTAATCTGAAAGAATTCAGCTTTGATAATTCATCCAGATCGATAAACGATATCAGATCTCTGTTTGAAACGATTGAGAGCGATAAAAAACAGGGGAAATGATCCTCCTGTTTTGCAAAAAGAAATAAAAAAGCCTGCATTACAGGCTTTTCTTTTTACGCAGCAGTACAAAAACGTGAAGGACGCCATATGCCAGCGATACAGCGGCAATGAAGGCCATCATGTAGAACATTGCGCCTTCATATTGGTTCAGATAGGAATGAATGAGAATACACACGGCAAGAAGAGGTGAACAGATAATGATCGTACGGATGTTTTTTTCATCCATGGAATCAGCCTGTCTCTGTATAAAGGAATCTCTTGCCGGTTTCCTGTAATCGTCAATCACATTGGCTTTCGAGAGAAAATTGCGATAGAAGATGAATATCGTCGAAGCCATGAAGGCAAGAGAGAGAAAGATACTGATCCAGAATTTACGATATATGATATAGGAACCCAGGAAGATGATGATGGCAATCAGGTAGCTCTGTACATAGCTGACGTATTCGCCGATGTTGTTTTCATTGATGATGTAGCCTCTTCTGGAAAAAAACGGTGAATAGACTGTTCTTTTCTGTTCGTGATAGACGGAGATTCCATTTAGATCTGTGGGCTTTATGTTTTTCTTTTTATTTGCCATACAAAAATTATAATACAGCGGAATCTGTATTATAATAATTGTTGGATAAATTAGTTTAGAAAGGATCATTTATGGCTGATTTGTTTGACGAGCGGATCGCTTTATTTAATAAGCATGCCGAAAGCAGAGATGAAGCTCTGAAGATGCTGGCGGATGAATTTATTAAATGCGGCGTCGCTAAGGATACTTTTTTTGAGGGCATACTTGACAGGGAAAAGGTGTTTGCGACCGGTTTGAGTCTCAACAACATGTGTGTGGCGATTCCGCACACTGATCCGGTTCATGTCAACAGAACGCAGGTGGGCTTCATGAGTCTGGATGCTCCCGTCGAGTTCATTGAGATGGGAACCGAAGACAAGAAGATCCCGGTAACCATGCTGTTCATGCTTGCACTGAAGGGCGCACATCAGCAGCTCAATATGCTGATGAAACTGATGGATGCCTTCCAGAATGATGAACTGATGGAGAAATTCGCAGCTGTAGACAATTTTGACGATTATTACAAGCTGATAAAAGAATCAGGACTTGATTTGGAGGATTAGACGAAAAATGCTGGTTACGACAAAAGAGATGTTTGAAAGATCCAGAGAGAGGGGATATGCGATCGTCGCACCTGACTTTTGGGATTCCAATTCATGCCGCACGTATGTGGAAACGGCTGAAGAACTTGGTGTGCCGGTTATTCTGAGTTTTGCGCAGGCACATAGCGACATGCTTTCAATCGAAGAGGCATTTGCGCTGGCGAAGTTCTATGGCGAAAAGGCGAGCGTTCCGGTGGCCATTCATCTGGACCATGGTCTTGACGTCGAAACGGTCAAGAGAGCAGTTGATCTGGGATACACATCCGTCATGATCGATGCATCAGCGCAGCCTTATGAGATCAATGTCGCAAGAACGAAAGAGGTTTGCGAATATGCACACGCTCATGGCGTTGTTGTCGAAGCGGAACTTGGACATGTCGGTTCGGGCGATGTCATCACATCTGAGAATGCCGAAGCGCTCAAGGATGACAGGAATATCTATACCGAAGTGGAAATGGCAAAGGCTTTCGTTAAGGAGACCGGTGTCGATTCGCTTGCCGTATCGATCGGTACATCGCACGGCTTATACAAGGGAACGCCGGTCATCGACTTTGATCGTCTTCATGAACTCAGAGAGGCGCTTCCGATTCCGCTGGTTCTGCATGGCGGATCGGGATCTGGCGATGAAAACCTTGAACGCTGTGCAACTGAAGGCATTTCCAAGATCAATGTCTTTACTGATTTTACGGTTGCAGCAATAAACGCGACAAAGGATGAAGAATATATCAACTGGTACAAACTGATCAAGGACGCAAATAGGGCGATTTCTGAAAAGCTGAAATTCTATTTCAGGTTATTCCATACAGGAGAATAAAAAAGGGACAAGGAGATAAATATGGAAAAGGCACAACTGAGAAGACCGTTCTTTGTATGCAACCCGAAGGCATATCTTTACGGGGAAGAAAGTCTGAAGCTGGCGAAGAAATGTGAAGAATTGGCTGTAAAATATGATTTTGATGTCATCTTCACTGCGCAGCATGTCGATTTGGCAATGATTGCCAAAGAATGCCCGCATCTGATCGTGACGGCACAACACATGGAATCGCTGAAGCCAGGCAGAGGCATGGGCCATATCTTACCGGAAGCGCTGAAGGCGGCCGGCGTCAGAGCGACTTTCCTGAACCACGCAGAGAATCCGATGACGATCAATGAACTGGCCAAGACAATTGAAAGAGCGAACGAATTGGGCATTCTGACCGTCGTCTGTTCAAATGAAGAAGCAGATACAAGAGCGATTGCCGAACTGCATCCGGACTGCATGGTCTGTGAACTGACAAGCCTGATCGGAACCGGAACGACAGCCGATGAATCCTACATGAAAGCAACCAACGAGATCGTCAAGACAGTCTCTCCTCAGACCAAGACGCTGCAGGCTGCCGGAATCTCAACCGGTGACGATGTCTATAAGGCGATCAAATCCGGTGCTGATGCTACAGGCGGGACCAGCGGAATCGTCGCCGCACCTGATCCGATGGCCAAACTTGAAGAGATGTTTGAGGCACTCGACAGGGCAAGAAAAGATTTCTGCCAATAGTTTGAAAACGTTTTCCTAACGTAATATAATTCAGTATGGAAGCTAAATTTCATTGAAAGGAGAGTTTTACAATGAAAAGAATTCTGTTATGCTGTGGCACTGGTGTTGCAACATCTACTGTAGTCAATAAAAAGCTTGAAGAAGAACTGAAGAAGAGAGGACACGGCGGTGATTTCACGATCACTCAGTGCAAGGCTGCGGAAGTTCCGGGACAGTCCGGCAACTACGATCTCTGCGTTTCCACAATTCCGGGTTCCTTCAGGTGCGAATGCCCGCTGATCGTCGCAACGGGCATCATCCTCAACAGAGGAGTCCAGGATATTTACAACAATATCGAAAAGACGCTCTGGGGTGAATAATCGTATTTAACCGGCTGCATCCGGTCAAATACACAGACAAAAGGGGCTTTGTCTGTGAACTATCTTAGTAATAAGGGAGGTAATTATTTTTTATGCAAGCTATTGTTGATTTATTTAGTTCCATTAGTGATCTAGGTAAATTAGTAATGATGCCTATCATCATTACTCTGATTGGTATGGTCTTAGGTGCCGGCTTCGGCAAGTCATTCCGTGGCGGTCTGACAGTTGCCGTCGGTCTCTTAGGCCTTGATGTCGCTACCGGATTATTAGGTCCTCTGGCTACTGCTGTCGGACAGATGTCTGCCAACCTCGGCCTGTCTCTGAGCACAGTCGATATCGGCTGGCCAGCTGCTGCCGCTGCTGCATTTGCTACGCAGGTCGGTTCATTCATCATTCCGGTATGTCTGTTAGTCAACATCATCATGATCGTTACGCAGACTACGCAGACTGTTGACGTCGATATCTGGAACTACTGGCATTTCGCTTTCACAGGATCTCTGATCACTGCTGTCACCGGCAGCCTGCCTTTAGGCTTAGCAGCTGCTGTTGCCAACGAAGTCATTATCCTTGTCTTAGGCGATGTTACAGCTCCGGCTCTCGAAACAACATTAGGCATGCCTGGCGTATCTCTGCCTCACGGCTTCTCTACTGCGTTTGCCCCGATCGCATTAGTCTGCAACTGGATCATTGAAAAGATCCCTGGATTAAGAGACATTGATTTCAACCTCGAAATGCTGCAGGAAAAGATCGGTATCTTTGGCGAGCCGGTTATCGTCGGTTTCGTCATGGGTATCCTGATCGGTTTGCTTGGCGGGCAGGATTTCAAGACACTCGTTACGACTGCCGTCTATCTTGCTGCTGCAATGGTCATCATTCCGAAGATGGCTGCATTACTGATGGAAGGCTTAATGCCGATCTCTGATGCTGCTTCCACCTTCATGGACAAGCACTTCCAGGGCAAAGGCAAGATCTATATCGGTCTTGACTCAGCTGTCGGCTGCGGTCACCCGTTAACGATTGCTCTGTCTCTGATCTTCGTACCTCTGTCAGTATTGCTGGCATTCGTCCTTCCGGGCAACACAGTTTTACCGGCCGGTGACTTAGGTACATTCCCGTTCATGTTCGTACTGATTCTGCCTCTTTGCAAGGGCAACGGTTTCAGAAGCTTGATTACAGGTATCATCGTCATGGTCCTTGGCTTCTACTTTGCAACTGCACTGGCAGCTCCGACGACACAGGTCTGCCACAGCATCGGTTCCTACACCGATATCGCTTCTCTGTCATCCATCTGTGATGGCGCTAACCCGCTGACTTGGCTCTTATACACGATCGGCACGATTTCTCCTGCTGTCGGTTATGCTGTATTCGCAGTTGTCGCTGTCGGTTTCGCTGTCTGGAATGGTCTGAGAATCAGAAAAGAAAACAGAGAATAATTTCAATCAGAACGAAAGCAGGGGCTTTGCAAGCCCCTTCTTTTTATTGAAGTGTCATGAAGCAGTATATTTACAGAAAAAAATATTATGATTTCAAAGTCGTATATGTCGGCTATTTTGTCATAGCAATCGCACTGTATGCCATCTATAATCTGATGAGCGGCTTCAGCGCACTGTGGATTTTTGTGCTGCTGATCTGTGCCTACCAGATCATTAATACTTTTTTTGCTCTGGCCAATCCGGAAGAAGTGGATATCAGCGACAAATTCATTGAATTCAAGGGGATGGGTAAGAGTCATCGCTATTACTGGAACGAAATCAGGGATTTCCGTGTCAAGGAATTCGTAACGGCAAAGAAGATCTATCTCAGGATCAATAAGGATGACTTTTCACTGTTGAAGGGAAGATACTGGATTGACTGCTTGTATTTCAATGATTCGGATGAGCTGTTCATGTATTTTGTAAAGAAAGAAGACGAAATGCATCCGGACACCATCAAAGCCTACGCACATCGAAGCAACATGACACCTGAACAAAAAGAAAAGGCCAATAAGAAAAAGAAAGCTGCGCAAGCAGAAGAAAAGGGGGACAAATAATGGCTGTATATAAGGAGACTATTACCGGTATTGAATCAAAAGGCGTCACGCCGACCTATATCAATATCACTGAGCAGATCAAGGAGATCGTCAAGAGATCGGGAATTAAGGACGGCATCTGCTGTGTCATTTCGCCGCATACCACCTGTTCAGTCTTTTTTGAAGAGTATGTGCACGACGTAACACCGAATGGAAAGGAATTCATTCAGCAGGATCTGGACAATTGCCTTGCAAAGATCATTCCCGATCAGACGGCATGGGGGCAGTATTTCTATCCGGGCGTAAAACATCTGGAAGAAGTCGAAAGCTGGCCGGACTATCTGAGCTATCTCCCCAGCGGAACCAGAGAGGAACTATGGAATGCCGACGCGCATCTGAAAGCAACGATCTTAGGCAATTCCGCAACTTTCGAAGTAGATAACGGTGCGCTTGCCCTGAGCAAGACCGGATACATCTATTTCGTTGACTTCGATAGAACGCATGCCCGTTCAAGGAAGTGCAAGATCGTCGTCATTGGCGATTAGTATACAAAAATGAACAGGTGTTACCTGTTCATTTCTTTTATTCTGCAAGAGACAAAGAAGGCTATTCTTTGTTTTCTTTCGCTTCCTCCTCATACATCTTGTAGAGCTGTTTCCAATAAGTATCATCGTAGTCTTCCCAGAGCGGTTCAACCTTGGATGCTTCATTCATGAAATAGAAGACATCTCTGCC